>JGI25925J51416_10000166_pt1 | contig 14630 bp, 9 predicted proteins | sample LauGreFaBDMM15DN_2_FD_51416 | JGI IMG/M metagenome (IMG submission 51416) | reverse complement strand
GATGGATAGTCGGTTACAGATTCAACCGGAATGCATTCCAGGCCCAGTTGTTCAATATACTGTTGTGTTCCACCCGTGGAATAAATGGCAACGCCATTTTCACTCAGGAGCCTGACCAGTGGCTCAAGGCCATCCTTGTAGAAAACGGAGATCAGTGCAGCGCGGATTTGTTTTTGCATCATTATTGGGTTTGGTGGCAGCGTATCGTGTGCGGTCCCTCTTCGGGGATTGATTTAAAGCGCAAATGTAACTTTTGTGCTTCTTTTTCCCATTGCTTAATTTTCCACACTGGTGTTGATGCATCTGCAAGGAGCAAGATTTCTTTTTTGATCTCGTCTTTCAGGTTGTTCAGCGAGATGGATTTGGCATGGCAGAGCAATACCCATGGCATGGTTTCTTGTGTTTCCTGAAGGCTGATCATGACCGGATCGTTTGGGAATGATTGAATGTCCCAATGTTCAATGCCAAGGGCAAGGCCCGTTTGGCGGAGCAGTTCTTTTGTTTTTTTCTTGCTGTCCAGAAAAGATGCTGAGGCAGTAAGGGTACCATACTTGCCATGCCTGTGGATGATTGTTGCTGCTCCATAGGTGTTCAGTACAATGATCTCCTTTGTTTTGCTGGTCTGGATGCTTTCGATGAGATGCAACACTGGTAAACCCAGTCCCAATAAAGCAAGACAGAAGAAAATAAATCTGCTGGGTGATTTGAACAGGGAATACCATGCTGCAAGATAGAGGCAAACCAAAGATATCATCGTATTGCTGATCTGAAGCTGGTCTATCATGCCAAAAGGAATGTTGCCCATCAGCAGCACGTGGTCATTCATCAACTGAATCAGCGTATTGATGACTTTACCCAATTCGATTGCCATCCGTTCGAACGGATGAATAGCGCAGAGTAATATTTCCATGACCAGCACCACGCTGGACAGAGGAACTGCAACAAGGTTGGTAAAAAGGAAAAGGGTCGGGAACCGGTGGAAATGGGCGATAACCAAAGGCGTTGTCAATACCTGTGCCGCCAACGTAATGGAAACCATGCTCCACAGGTAAAGGGCTGCTTTGTTTTTGAAGAATACCAATTGCTTGATTTCCTGGTCAAACAACAAAATGGATGCCACTGCCGCGTAACTCAATTGAAAACCAAGATCAAACCGAAGGTCTGGATTCCAAAGCAGCAAAATACATGCAGACCCCAGCAAGCTGTTCATTCCATTGCTTTTTCTTCCTATGGCTTTGCCAACAATGATAAAGCTGAACATGATGGCACTCCTTATCACAGATGCTGAAGATCCAGTGAGGATGGCAAAACCCCAGAGCAATGGGAGACTGATCAAAAGACCAGCCCATGTGGCCCTTTTTCTGCCCGCAACTGACCGAATCAAGAAGTCCATCAACATGAAAATCAGGCCCAGGTGCAATCCGGAAATGGCAATGATGTGAACCACGCCAGTATTGGTGTAGGCATCCAGCAATTCCTTGTCCANGTCNTCCCGATAACCNATCAGCATGGCTTCTGCNAGTCCAGCATTTTGCTTGTTTTTGATGTGCTTCCTGATAATGGCCAATATCTTTTCCCTGACAATGTAGGTCCAGCCTTTGCTGCTGGGTGCAGATTGAGCCAGCTTGATGTATTGGTAGGGTCCCTCCAGCATCACCGTAAAGCCAATGCCATTTCGGTTGGAATAGGTGGTAAAGTCAAAAGCCCCTGGATTGGCATTTTTTTTGAGCGGCTGAGGGATNTTCATTGAAAGCAGTACATCTCCAGGCATGATGGTGCTGCTATCTGTTTTTTTGATGTAGACATACGTGTTGGGTATTGCCTCTGGCATTGGTTGATCTGCCTTGTAAACCTTGGCCAGATACCTGTTTGATGCACTACCCTGTTTCGGGCCTTCTGTAATGCTAAGCAGCACAGGGGATGTGTCTAGGGATGGGTATACCTTTCTGCTGTTGGATCTCAGGGCATTGGAGATGCCCCCGATGGCAATGAGGATTCCTATGATGGAAGTTCCCAATATCCAGCCCCATTTCCATTGGAAGATAAGGGTTGATTGGACAAAGCAAACCGTGGAGGAAATGAAAAGGGCCAAAACAACAATCCAAGTGGGTAGCGATGGCTGGTAATTGGCATCCAGAAAAATACCCAATAGCAGAGCCAGGAAAATTCTAAAAAATGGTATTCTCTTGCACATCCCTTCCTGCTCCTTTTTCTGGCGTGAAGCTAGAAAAGTTAGCAGAGGACCTTCGCATGGAAAAGGCAGAATAATCTTTGCTGATACTGTTTTTTTCTCTTGGTTGATTAGAAATCGAGGCCTAGTGCAAAATACAATGATGGCTTTCCTTTGAAGAAATTGCCCATGGGCCAACCCGCATCTACCCTGAGGAAATAACCCAGCAAAGTACTTCTTGCACCAAATCCATATCCGCCCACAAAGGGTCCGATACCGCCGGTTTTCACATTAACCTGTACAGGGGGAAGCCCGTAGGCCGCGTATGGCCTTTGTATTTTATCAAATTTTCCATTCCATGCAGTACCCAGGTCCAGGAACTGCACCAGTTGAAGGTTTCGGAGGAATGCATTGTTTACCGGCCTGTTGAACAAGGTAGTGAAAAGGGGTAGCCTGAATTCTGAATTCATGACCACATTGTTGTTGCCGTTGGCAACATTTTGGTTATGCCCTCGGAGGCTGAGTGCCAGTGTCTGGAATGCATAGTTTTGGTCTGGCGCCGGGAGGATGGCATTGTTGAATTTTGGTCTCAGCCAGCCCTCAACACCACCCAGGTAATAGATGAGTTTTTGTGAGCCAAAAGAGAAATCGGCCGCTGCTCTACCTGCCCAAATGAAGTTGCGGTAGATCGGATAGTAGTACCGAATATCGGTTCCAATATTGAACATGAATTTTCCTGAACCTTGTGCATTCACCATCCTTGAATTGATGTCTGCATAGACCTTGTACCTGAATCCGTTCCAGATGTTCAATGTTGGGTTGATGGTATTGTCATGCACATATTCGAGTTTGACCAATGCATATTTGAGGAGGGTNTCTGTGGCCGTGAGGGTNGGACTGTAATTGGCATCAGAAGTAATNACAACGTTATCACTCCTGTATCCCAGCATGGCCCTGAGGCTTTTGACTTCGTCAAAAGGATAGCTGACATTGAATTGGTAGAGATTGGAAGCAAGTTTGTTCCTCAACTGAGACTTGATATCGGATGGATCAAAAATGGGAAAGTTTTCCTGGTTGCTCCTGTAATAGGTCAGTCCCCAGTCAAATCTTTTCCGGAGGTTTTGAAAGGAGGCAAGGTAATCATTGTCCCGCAAATTCGTGGCCAGCCTGAATCCACCAATGAATTTCTTGTCTTCCATCAGATCGGAAATTCCCATTCTCAGGATGCCATTCAGGTTGTCCGTATTGGACAGGTATATAGGACCGGTACCTCCGCCATAGGGTTGATAGCGGTTGACCATCACTGAATTGTTGAAACCTGAAACCAAATAGTCTGAAGCAAACTTGAGTTTGTAGTCAAACATCTTCGCTTTCTTGAGTACATCCTCTTTTTGTGGCACCATGGTTTCTTCTGCAACCAAGGCTGTTGTATCCTTCAGCTCCTGATCAAATTCAGTTTGAAAGAGCACATTCTTTTTTTCTGTTTTGGCCTCTTCTTTTTCCTCTTTCTGGTAGAGCATCAGGCCTGTTTTGCGTTTCCTTTCATCCTCCATCAATTTCTTGATATAGTCAGTGGGTCTTGCATTTACATTTCGTTTTACCAGAACAGCGTCGTTGATTTTTAATTTATACAGGAACTTGAGGTCGCCTTCCTGCCTTACTTCTGTGACCTGGTTGTTGTCTCCAGCTCCCCTGGTTTCCTGCAAACTGCTTTGGTAATTGGTGATAGGAAATACATACGTGCTGTCACTGGTGATAGAAATATAACCGACAGAATCTGGGGCTGTTTTTTCCCAAGCCTTCAGGGTTGAATCCAATTCTTTTCTTTCAGGGTTCCGCAAAATTTCATCGCCTATCCTGTACAAGGTATCGAGGCCGGCACGTTGGGTGGTGAAGAAACCGGCATACCGGTTGCCAATGCCATTGGCATCACTGACAAACGTGAAATGGTTCACATTGTACTGCAGCGGAAACCTTGCCTGTCCGAAAGGTTGATTGGTCAATTGGGTGATTTGTCTGAACTCGCTCTTGGTCCAGTTGTCTACCATGAAGATGTTGAAATTGTTCCTGGAGGGGATAACGGTATCTGCTTTTGAGGCATTGGGGGAAGGCCTGTTGGAAGAAAACAGGATACCTGTCTTGCTGGGAAAGGCAACAAATGATGCGTCCAGGTCATCGTACACATCGTTGGTGATTTGCTGTATGCTGTTTTCCTTGACCTTGTAAACAAAAATATCAGATTGTCCATTCTTGACAGCACTCAAAATAAGCGTATTGTTATCGAGCATGAACTTGGCATCCTGGACCAATTGAAAACCTTCCAGTTCCTGTTTGAATGTTTTGATCCTTGCCACTACATCGTAAATGAACATCTTGATTTTACCTTCTTCCGTGTAGACCACCAGGATCCTTGATCCTTTGGGATCCCATGCCAGCAATGGATAATTGGGATTCAACTCATCTTGGTTGTTCAGCACCCCGGCTTTCAACAATGTTTTTCTTTCATCGGAAAGATCATCCAGCACTACCCGGTAGATGCCCTTTTTGTACTCCACCATTGCATAGCTGTTGTTGCGGGCAATAGGGTTGGCCTGAAAACGGTAAAAATCCCGGCCATTCTTTTTTTCTTCAATGGTCACAACATTTCCTTTGGGCAGGTTGCGCCTGCCTTTCAAATCATTCTGGTATTTTTCTGTTTCCAGGTCCATGAAATCAGTGAGGAGGTCACGGAATTTTTTCTTGGTCACTTTTAAACTTGCAGCGTTGATGCTTTTGTAGATCCGAGACAAGTAAAGGAAATAAGTGATGTTGTCCTTTTTATATTGTTCACCAATAAACTTCCAAAACGCATGTCCTGCCAGATAGGGTTCACTGAAAGCAAATTGATAGAAGGTCCTGTAATTGCCAGACAACAAGGCTGATTTGAGTTTATCGTCCAGTGCAGGGCTCCAGTTTTCAGCAACATAAGAAACGTATCCATCGGTGAGCCATTTGGGCAGGTCAAGCAATGCCTGGTTGCTGGCAAATTCGCCGAGGTCATCACCAAACAGAAGATTTTCCACCAATACTTGAGCAATGCCTTGCCTGAGCCTTATCCTCAATTCATTGAGGTTGCCATCAAAATACAAAAGAATTTTGTTGTTGACGAGTTTGGTTACACCGCCTGTGTTTTGCCAATCAATGCCCAATCCAATGTTCGATTGTTTGTAGTCGGTGAAGCTGTTGTAAATCACAATGTTTGCCCTTCGCTGCAAGCCATATTCAACGAATTCCTCAATTGCCCCAAGTTCCTCTTCTGCCACCTGTGCAACAAATTTTCCCAAGGCCAATCCGCCCTCATTGGTGTAGGTATTGAAGTTCTTTGTTTGGTAATACCGCCAGTTGAATTTTTTGAATTGTACCCTGTTTTTTCCAAACTCAACCGTGCTCACCTGGGCAGATGATTGCAATGCAAAAAGGACAAGCGCAACAACAGGGAGCAATAATTTTCGCATGGTGTTATGATTCAAATGATTGGATATCTTTGCAGTCTGCGTTCAATACCAGGTATTCAGGCTAAAATTAACGCATTTACCCAAGAAAAAGCGGCTATGATAAACGTTAAAATTTTCCAGTTCAATCCTCTTCAGGAGAATACTTATTTGATGTACAATGAAGGTGGGGATTGCATTGTCGTTGACCCGGGATGCTATACAGACAAGGAGCGGGATCAGCTCAGGGCCTTCATTGAAGCGAAACAGCTGAAACCCGTGATGTTGATCAATACCCATTGTCATCTTGACCATGTATTTGGGAACAAGTTTGTGCATGAAACCTATGGGCTGGAACTGCATATTCATGCGGGAGAACAGCAGGTCCTTGACATGGCGCCAACCAGCGGATTGATGTTTAATCTGCCATTTGATAATTATTCGGGCCCCATTCATTTTTTGGATGAGAACAGTCATTTGACATTGGGTGATGAAACCATTCAAGTCTTGTTCACTCCCGGGCATTCACCCGCGAGCATCAGTTTCTATGCTGGTAAAAGTGGTTTTGTGATGGCTGGGGATGTGCTTTTCAGGGAGAGTGTTGGAAGAACAGACCTTCCCGGAGGCAGTCCTGCCGTTTTGGTCAAAAGCATTCTTGAAAAACTATACGCTCTGCCAGACGAAACCATCGTTTACTCCGGTCATGGTATACCGACCACGATTGGTCATGAGAAAGTCCACAATCCTTATGTGTCTGCTTAAATGTGGGCAGGCCTCTTGTACAGCTTTTTGATCAGGGGCACTTTTGTTAATTCTGCTTTTTCCCTGACCAGTACAATCAGCGTGAAAATAACCATGAACAGGGTTGCGCTACCATGTACCCACCAGATATTTCCTGCGTATGCCCTGATCAATGCATGTGCCAGGTATAGGCCTACTGAAATCCCGATATAACCCAATACCTTTTTCCATTCATATGGGATGGGATAATGTTTTTGCCCCAAGAAATAACTCATCAACATCATCGTGCCATAACAAGCCACGGTGGCCCAGGCACATGCCAAAAATCCCATGGAAGGGATGAGCAGGTAATTGACAAGCAGGGTAATCAATGCGCCAACAATGGTAATCACTGCTCCGGTGCTGTTCTTGTTGGTCAGTTTATACCAAATAGAAAGGTTGTAGTAGATGCCCAAGAAAATTTTTGACAGCATCAGGATGGGCACAACAACCAATCCCTGCATGTACTCAGGATGCTTGTTCACACTCATGAAATGTTTCCAGATGTCGAGGTAGAGCACAACGCCGAGATAACAGAAACAACAGGCAACCACAAAGAGGTTCATGATCCTGGCATAGGTAGTTTTTGCATTTTCACTGGATGCGTTTTTAAAGAAAAAAGGTTCAGCACCCATCCTGAAAGTTTGAATGAAAATCACAATCAGAATGGCCAGCTTATAATTGGCACTGTATATGCCATTGGCCGCCCTTGCTTCCTCTACTGTACCTGAAAAGCGGAAGAGCACCATAAACCGGTCAATGGTTTCATTGATCATGCCACCGAAACCCACCACAACAAGGGGTAAGGAGTATATCATCAGTTCTGTCAATAGTTTTTTGTCGAATGTCAGCCTGAAATCCTTCCATTCCTTGAACAAAAGCGCGAGGGTGATGATGCTCGCCAGCAATTGTGATAAAAACACATACCCTATGCCAATGGCTGGGTCATACAATCCTCCGAGAAATGAGCCTGTCCCTGCTTCCTGTGCTGGTTTGCAGAGCAGCAGGAAAAATGCTGCCAGCCCAACGTTGATGAGGATATTGGCCAATTTGATCAGTGCAAATTTTCTTGGCCTGCCTGCATGCCTTAGCTTGGAAAAAGGGAGTACAGAAAGTGTGTCAAATGCAACAATGGCAATCACCCATACAACAAAATCAGGATGTTCACTTTGCTGCATCATGTTGGCCAGCAGTTGGGCTTGCGGAATCAACAAAAATGAGAACAACAGGGTGGTCAGCAAGAGGCTGCTCAAGGCAGTATTGAAAACTTTTCTTTCATCCTCCACCTGGTTGAAACGGAAATAGGATGTCTCCATTCCGTATGTGAAAATGATGTTCAGGAAAGCCGCTGAGGCGAACAGGATGGCAATATCGCCAAACTCGCCAGCATGATAACTGTACAACAGAATCGGGGTGAGGAGGTAACTGATGAACCTTCCCAGTATATTGCTCAAACCAAACCAAAGGGTTTGGCTCGCCAGTTGTTTGATTCCTCCCAAAATAGTACAGTTTAAACAAATATAAGGGTTCTGCCATCTCAGTGCTAATATCTGTTTTCATTTCATAGATTTACACTGTAAATATGAACGCATGAGAGCAGTGATTCAAAGGGTTTCCAATGCATCGGTGAAGGTGGACGGAACAATTACAGGGCAGATCCAGCAAGGCTTGCTTGTGTTTGTTGGTATCGAAGACAGTGATGGCCAGGACGANCTTGAATGGCTTTCTGGTAAGATTGTCAACCTGCGCATCTTCAATGATGANGAAGGGGTGATGAACAAATCNGTGAAAGACANTGAAGGTGGANTGTTGTTGGTCAGCCAGTTCACCCTTCATGCCGCCATAAAAAAAGGTAACCGACCCTCATATATCAGGGCCTCCAAGCCTGAAACGGCAGTCCCCATGTATGAAAATTTAAAGCAACAACTTGCAACAGATCTAGGCAAAGAAATTCAGTCCGGCATCTTTGGTGCAGACATGAAAGTGGAACTTTTGAACGACGGACCTGTAACCATCATCATTGATACAAAAAACAAGGAATAAATGACCATCAGCGAAGCCCAGCAACAGGTAGACGAGTGGATCAAAACCATTGGTGTCCGCTATTTCAATGAATTGACCAACATGGCTATTCTTACGGAGGAAGTAGGAGAGTTGGCACGCGTCATGGCCAGGAAATATGGCGACCAATCCTTCAAAAAAAATGAAACGGCAGAACATTTAGGAGATGAAATGGCNGANGTTNTNTGGGTCTTGATTTGTCTTGCCAACCAGACGGGCATTGATCTGACAGAAGCTTTCGCAAAGAACATGGACAAGAAAACGAAGCGCGATGCCGACCGGCACAAGAACAATGAAAAATTGCATTAGGCCCCAACATTTTCCTGGCTTTTGCAGTTGTACCGCTTCCCTTTGTTTTCTTATCTTTGCGGGCTATGGTAGTCAATGATCAAAACAAGTTCCAGGCGATTATATCCCATGCAAAGGAATACGGCTTTGTGTTTCAGTCCAGTGAAATTTACGACGGACTCAGTGCCGTGTATGATTATGGCCCATGGGGCAGTGAATTGAAGAAAAACATCCGTGAAGCCTGGTGGAATGCCATGACCCGCATGCACGACAATATTGTTGGTATTGATGCAGCCATTTTTATGCATCCCACAACCTGGAAGGCATCCGGGCATGTCGACAATTTCAGCGACCCGATGATCGACAACAAGGATTCAAAAAAACGCTACCGCGTTGATCACCTGATTGAGGGCGTAGCTGATGCTTGGAACAAGGAAGGAAAGACCGCTGAAGCCGAAAAGCTGATTGCTGACATGGAGGCCTTGCTGGCAGCCAATGATTATGCGGGGTTGAAGCAATTGATTGAAGACAACAAAATGAAATGTTCAGTGAGCGGAACCTGCAACTGGACAGATGTTCGTCAGTTCAACCTGATGTTCTCCACCCAGTTGGGTGCTGTTGCTGAAGATGCCAGTGAGATCTACTTAAGACCCGAAACAGCCCAGGGTATTTTTGTTAACTTCCTGAATGTGCAGAAAACTGCCCGCATGAAAATACCATTTGGTATTGCGCAGGTGGGAAAAGCTTTCAGGAATGAAATCGTAGCCCGTCAGTTTATTTTCAGGATGCGTGAATTTGAGCAGATGGAAATGCAGTTTTTCATCAGGCCTGGCACCCAGCAGGAGTGGTATGCTTATTGGAAAGCAGAACGCATGAAGTGGCATGAATCCATGGGCATTCCTGTAGAAAGTTACCGTTTTCACGACCATGTTAAACTGGCCCATTATGCTGATGCTGCGGTGGACATTGAATACCTGTTTCCCTTTGGATGGAAAGAGGTTGAAGGCATTCACAGCCGTACCGATTTTGACCTGAAAAGCCATCAGCAATACAGTGGCAAGAAATTGCAGTATTTTGATACAGAAATCAACCAGAACTATGTTCCTTATGTGATTGAAACTTCCATAGGTCTGGACAGGATGTTCCTCCTGACCATGTGCCATGCTTATCAGGAAGAAAAATGGACCAAGGAAGATGGCNNTGAGGACAGCAGGGTTGTACTGAANATTCCTGCCAAAATTGCCCCCATCAAGCTTGCTATTTTACCCTTGTTGAAAAAAGAGGGATTGCCCGATATCGCCAAAGAGATCATGGCCACTTGCAGAACAGCGTTCTACTGCTTTTATGAAGAGAAGGACACCATCGGCAAGCGTTACCGCAGGATGGATGCATTGGGAACGCCTTTTTGCATCACCATCGATCACCAAACNAAGGAAGATCAGACGGTTACCATCCGCTATAGAGATACGATGACACANGAAAGAATCCCCATTGAAGGATTGGTACAGTTCATCAAAAGCAAGTTGTAGGCATCATTTTGCTCCTTTCAGTTTGAGGTAGGTCATGCCGATCAGTTCCCTGAAAAATCCTCCCCAGCTTTCCATGGCCCAGCTTGCGGGAATCATGGCGGCAGCACTGAACCTGGTGGCAGAGGGCAACATGGAAAATGCGCAAGGGTAGGGCCTTACGGCTATACCGGTCTGCTCAAAAGTCAGTTTTGCCCTGGGGATATGAAAGGCTGAAGTGATCAAGACAGCCTTGGTTTTTATTCCTCCTTTGCGGTCAATGATTTGCTTGGAAAAACCGGCATTTTCAATGGTGTTTTTGGATTGGTTTTCTATCCAAATGTCTTCCGCAGGAATACCGAGATCCATCAGGTTTTTGGCAACAAAATCAGCCTCCATAAAATCATCTTCACTGAACATTCCGTTTTGTCCGCCTGAAGCAATGATCTTTTTGATATGTCCTTTTTTATACAACAAGGCGGTTTGGATGAACCTGTCTGATGACATGTTAAAATGTCCTGCTTTGTTGACCCTGTCATAGCTGGTCATGCCACCCAAAACGATTCCGACATCATATTTTTCATTCGCTGCCATGGGCATTGGAGGAGCATGAAATGGATATTGCAGGTTGTTGATCAACCATGGGTTGGAGAAAAAAAGCAATACACCCAGCGTAATAGCAGCCAGGTTTTTTCTTTTTTTTTCCGTCTTTGCCAATGCGGTCAGGATAACCAATATGAAGAGCCAGACAAATGGGCTTAAAAAAAAGAACAGGATTTTTCCGATGATGAACATGGTAAAAAAAAGGCCGGCTGTAGGGCCGGCCTGGGATTTTAGTTTTTGATGACCTTCTTGGTGGTTTGGTATTTTCGGTCGCTGCTTGTGATGGTCACGATGTAGGCGCCTGCTGAAAGATTGCCAAGGTCGATGTTTCCGTTCTGGTATCCGGTTTCNTTTTTTGAAACCACAGCCCCCGATAGGCTGGTTACCTGAACGCTTATTTTTTTAATGCTGTACTGGTCTCCCACCTGGTAGTTGACCAGGTCTTTCGTGATGGTTGGATAGATGTTCTTGATGAAACCAGTATTGTTCCTGATAGGGCCGGTGATGGCAGTGGCAATGGTGATGGGGCTTCCGAGGGAAGCGGCAAACATGCCGTTGCCATGTGTTCCTACAACCATGGTATTGTCGGTCCAACGGTGTGCCAATGAGTTGATGATGGCGTCGTTCATCATCGCAGCAGGTGTTGCGGCAGTACCGTTTTCTTTTGNCCATATGGTACTGGCTCCATTGATGGTTGTTGTACTGTAGAGACCGATGGATGTTCCAACATAATATTCAATGCCNGTTGTTTTTGCAATGATCTCGCAGGCCCTTACAGATGGAAGGGTGAGGTTACCCTCTGCCACCTGCCATGTTGGGAGTGCTGCAGTGGCATTGCCTGTCCAGAATATGGAATTCACACCATAGTTGGAAACTACAGCCATTACGGTGTCTTGGTTCCTGGGATTTACAGAAATGTCCTTTACCACTGACCCTGAGGTCATACCACTGGGGGTGATGTCAAAGGGTTGGTTGCCTGAGGCGCCCCATTGCGGGTCTTTGAGCCTGTATATTTTTCCTGTGGATGTGCCGATAAACAGGTGATTGTTGGCAGCATAGGGACCCCTTGTGGTAGCCAACGCAAAAATGCTTCCAGTCACACTGGTGTTGACACCATCCATCAGGGTCCAGCTTGAGGTGGAAACCTTTTCGGCATCCCCAGTTCTGTATATGCTGTTTTTTGAAACATAGTACAAGAAATCAGTATTGTCTGGATCAAGATGGAAATAGGTGATGAATTCTCCGTCAGCACTACCTGTTGGCCTGATAAGGGTGTACAGTCCAGTGCTGAAGTCAAACAATTTCATCCTGTACATCTGTCCGGATTGTGCCGCACAGAAAAGGAATTGGTTTCCAGCAGTATTTTTCTTGGTCATGCCCACCTGACAGCCATCGCCTCCCAACACGATATAATGATCGTTGCTGTCACTTATTGCGGGTCCCAATATACCGGACTTGTCCCGGAACGTGGTTGAATTGTCTTGTGCCCCACCATAATAATTTCTGCTACCGGTTGTAGGGTCTATACCCACATGATAGTACTGGAGGGTCTGGTATTGTGAACTCCCCAACGACCATTCAACACCAGGTGTTGTGATGTCCTTGATTTGTCCTATTCCTCCATCTGATGCAATCAAGACTTTGTTGGGATTGGTAGGATCAAAAGCAAAACTGTGATTATCCGCATGGCTGGCACCATCCGCGTCTGTATAAGTGGTTGAGGCAACACCCCCAATGAAACTTGAATTGTCTTTTGTGGCAAATCCATCCAAAGAACGGAAAAGGTTGACACCCCCCGCCAGCACAAGGTCTGAATTGTTTGGATGAACCCCCAGGAGCATGTTGTAACCACCCTGCAATTCCATGTATCTGCTGGTAGTTGCTGAACTGGTTTTCCTTTGTGCCACAAGGGTATCGGATTTGGTCCAGGTGAAAGGAGTAGTGGCCATGTTGCACTTGAATAAATCTGCTTCTGGCTTTCCAGCAGCTGCATCATCGGCATTTTCAACCATCACATAAAGAATATTCTGGTTAGAAGGGGCCAGGGCAATAACGGTCCTTCCCCATCCACCTGCAAATTCTCCTGCAGTGAGGCTGTTGTCATATCCCTTCCATCCTGGTATGGAGTCTGCAGCGTCTTTGACGCCACCTGCAATTCGTGTAAAAGATCCTGCATTGCCGGTGGGTGATGTGAAAACCCCTACCAATGCCCTGTCAGCATTTCTTCCACTCATGGCTACAAATACCCTGGATCCGGTTTTGTTGATGGCAAGGTCTGCGATTCCACCAGTCGAAGTTGCAGTTATGGTACTTCCAAACACCTCTGTCCAGCTGGTGCCGCCATCTGCAGAACGGTAGACCCTTCTGTGTGCAGCTGCATACACATCACCGGTAACCGGATGCACGGCAAGCTTATGAACAAAACTCCACTGGGATGAAAATGCAGTGATATCTGTAGGGTTGGTGGAACTGAGCTTTGTCCAGGTAGCACCATTGTCGGTGGATTTGAACAATCCTTCCCCATAAATAAATCCGGAAGGATATCCTGCGGAAGCACCCAGCGGTTCTCCAGTACCTGCGTACCATGTATTTTCAAATCCTGCCCTTGTGTCCTGGGCCAGGGTAGAAACACTCCTGAGTTGGCCTACTGGATGGACAAAAATCCAGGTAACGCCCCCATCAATGCTCCTAAATATTCCACCGGTGATTCCACCAGCGATAATAACCTTGTTGGTTGTGCCATTGTAGCGTTTATCAAATGCTATTGTCCTGGTTCTGCCTCCGTTCTGTGAGGGCCCTGCTGCTGAGTAGGAATTGTTCACCAAAGGGCTGTTGTACATGCCGTTTTCGCGGATGGGCATGTTTCTCATGACAGCCAGTTCCTGAGACCTGATGCCTTCCGGAATCAGTCCGGTTTTTGGATCCCTTGAGAGCATCCATTCGTATTCTGCCCTTTTTGTAGAATTTTCGGTCTCGAACTCCTCATCTTCATCATTGAGGATGGTTAGTCTTTTGGGTAAACCAACTTGCTTTTCCTCCATGTTCAATAGGTACAATACACCAATGAGGACGATCGCTATGGCAGGGATGATGAGGGTCTTGTTTTTGTTCATATAGATGTTCGATAACGTGGTTGGCAATTTAACCAATTTTTTAGCTTAAAGTTCGCTTTTTCTGTCATAATAATTTGACTTGAAAACACTGAAAAGTTTAGCCGTATCTTTGCCATTCTTGTGAAGGCATGAATCTGCAGTTTCTCTTGGATGGTTATGTACAGTCCCCCCCTGTTCAACAGTTGGCGGAGGCCATCCTTTTGCCCAAAGGCCAAAAAATACTTTGCACCAAAATGGCCGGCTCCTATGCGGCGGTGCTTTTTTCAGCACTGTATCAACGCAATGACCTGAACGGACTCAACCACGTGATCATTTTGGAGGATGCCGAAGAAGCGGCCTATTTTCACAACGACCTGGAGCAGCTCATCCATCCTATTGACCTCTTTTATTTCCCCTCCTCCTTCAAAACCAACAAAAATTTCAGGATCCAGAGCAGCAGCCATGTGATGCTGAGGACAGAAGCTTTGACAAGATTGGCCGGGGGGGGTAACAGAAAAATCATCGTCACCTATCCAGAAGCCTTGATGGAGAAAGTGTCAACGGCCGAGTCGCTGTCCACCAATATCATTTCTATCAAGGTAAACGATCGGTTGGATACCGACCATGTTATGGAAAAGCTGGTGGGGTATGGCTTTGAAAG
>JGI25925J51416_10000156_pt1 | contig 14918 bp, 13 predicted proteins | sample LauGreFaBDMM15DN_2_FD_51416 | JGI IMG/M metagenome (IMG submission 51416) | reverse complement strand
GCGCAACATCGCAATGAAGCATGGCGTAAAACTGCGTTTGTTCCATGGTCGTGGAGGCTCTGTTGGTCGCGGTGGTGGGCCAACATATGAAGCCTTGGTTGCACTTCCTTGGGGCTCAGTTGATGGTCAGATTAAAATGACTGAACAGGGTGAAGTAATCAGCGATAAGTACGCATTGGCCTCTCTTGCCCGTGAAAACATTGAATTAACACTTGCTGCATCATTAGAGGCAACAGTGCTTAACCGTGGTCCACGCCAATCAGTTGCAGATCTTCAAAGCTGGAATGAATGCATGCAGCTAGTGAGCGATAGTTCATTTTCTACATATCGCACTCTTGTTGATCATCCAGATCTTCCTGCTTATTTCTATGCATCTACTCCTGTNGAACAGTTAGGAAACCTCTTCTTAGGTTCACGTCCATCNCGNCGCCCTGATGCAAGNAGTGGCCTTGGTTCATTGCGCGCTATTCCATGGGTATTTGGNTGGACACAATCACGACAGATTGTTCCTGGTTGGTTTGGTGTGGGCTCTGGTTTAAAAGCTGCGCGTGAGGCCGGAAAAACAGATGTATTGAAAAAGATGATGGGTGAATGGCACTTCTTCCATACTTTCATTAGCAACGTTGAAATGACTTTGGCAAAGACCGATTTAGCTCTTGCTCGCGGCTATGTTGAAACTTTGGTTCCTAAAGAACTCCATCACTTCTTGGATCAGATACAAGCTGAGTTTGATTTAACTGTGGCTGAAATTTTGAAGTTAACAGGTAAGAAATCACTACTAGGAGATCAAAAGATCTTGGCTCGCACATTACAAGTTCGTGATACTTATCTTTCACCCATTCACTTGCTGCAAATCAACTTGCTCAAGCGCGTGCGTGATGCTGGAGATTCAGCAGATCCGCTATTGCGCAGAGCTTTGCTGCTCACAATTAACGGTGTGGCAGCAGGACTTAGAAATACAGGTTGATTACCTTTCTGCAGTTATCCAAACAGTTTGGCTTTAGCTTTTTCAAACTCTCTTAACCAGCATTGCTGCGCCTTGTCCAACACCGATACATAGTGTGGCAAGGCCAAACTCTTGATCATCGGCACGAAGACGTGAGATTAAAGTTCCCAAGATGCGAGAACCAGAAGAACCTAAAGGATGACCAAGTGCAATTGCGCCACCTCGTGTGTTTACAATATCTATATCGATCTTTAACTCTTTAACGCAAGCCAGGGTTTGCGCGGCAAAAGCCTCATTTATTTCGATTGCATCGATATCTCTTATCTTCATTCCAAGACGATCTAAGAGTTTGTTGGTGGCAGGCACAGGCCCGATACCAAATTGATATGGACGGACTCCAGCTACGTCGAATCCAATAATTTCAGCGATTGGTTTTAAGTTAAATTTCTTGAGCGCACTCTCTGAAACTACTAGAGCTGCACTTGCTCCATCTGACAGGGGAGAAGCGGTGCCTGCTGTAATCACACCATTTTCCGTAAAGGAAGGTTTTAATTTCTCAAGCGATTCATAGGTTGAATCACTGCGGATAGTTTCATCAATTGTTAAGTTCTTTGAGTGTGCTGAGGCAACAATTTCTGGGCCATAAAACCCAGATTGCCATGCTGCTAGAGCCAACTGATGTGAACGATATGCGAATTCATCACTTTCTTTTCTAGTGATTCCAAATTCCTTCGCCAACTTTTCAGTTGCTTCTCCCAATGAAAGTGTTGTTAATCCGCCATCATGTGATGCCATATTGGGATTTATAAATCGCCAACCGAGGGCTGTATCAAACATCGGTCCTGGTTTTGCCCATGCTTTCGATGGCTTTGCTGTCACCCACGGTGCACGAGTCATTGATTCCACACCACCGGCGATAATCAAATCTGCGCGACCACTTGCGATTGCATCTGATGCTGATGCGACAGCCTGCAAGCCTGATGCGCACAAACGATTTACCGTAAACCCTGGTACTTCAGCTGGAAAGCCTGCCAATAGCAGAGCCATTCGTGCGATATTTCTATTGTCTTCACCTGATTGATTTGCTGCGCCAAGAATTACTTCATCGACATCACTGGCTTTAATTGCTGATCGCTCGACAATCGATGACAGAGTCACAGCAGCTAAATCATCAGGACGTGCTTCTGCAAGTGCGCCGCCGTATCTACCGACGTGCGTTCTGACTGCATCGACAATGTAAGTTTTCATTAGCGTGACAGGAGAGCCTTCATCGCAGCAAGTAGATCTTCCGTTGGCTTTGAAGAAATTGATTTACTACGCCAACCCACGTATTGATCTGGGCGAACCAGAATTGCACCAGATTCATCTACTTCGCGTAGACGCGTCCAATCTTCATAGAGATCTGTGTATTCGCGACCAGGGCCGATGATGTGTGCATCAATCTCGACACCTAATTTTGCAGCAACATCTTTTGCAGCATCTGCCCACTTTTCCCCAGAGATTCCGGTCAGAAGTGTGAACTTTCCTTTACCGGAAATATCTTTTGTACTCACTTTGTATCCACCACGTCCAAGCCAAGCATGTGGAAGACGCGCACCTGGCCATGTTGTTGGGTGGTAATAGAGTTCAGGATCGCGATCCTTCTTAGGTTCAGGCGTTCCATCCTTAACAACCGCGTTTGATGCATAGCGCTGTCCGAGTTCTACACCATGAGCATTGAACTCATAATCTTTAAGCTCTAGTGCGATTTTTAGTTCTGCGCGGCGCTTTGCACCTTCTGGAGTGTTATCGCGACGCGCATCGATATTTGCCTGCATAACCTTTGGATCATTTGAATCAAGGATTCCCAGTGCCTGCAAGATGGCACCAAACTCTTCAATGCTCTTATTAGCGCGCAACACAATCTGTTGAGCGATAGGTGCACGCTCTTGTGTGTAGCTATCTAGTAGCGCAGAGCCTGCTTTGTCCTTAAGAACTAATGCAAGTTTCCAAGCTAGGTTGTAAGCATCTTGGACAGATGTATTTGAACCTAGTCCATTTGAAGGTGGATGGCGGTGTGTGGCATCTCCCATGCAGTAAACGCGACCATTGCTCATTGCAGTTGCATACATCTTGTTATTGCCCCAAACAGATGTCGAAACGATTTCTACATCTAATTCTGGAGCGCCAACTAAATTTTTCACTAAGGCAATTGCCATTTCATCTGTCACAACCGGTGTTGGCTGGTTGATGTCATAACCCCAGACAATAAGCCACTCATCCCATGTGCGCACCATGCGAACAAGTCCGAGTCCGATTCCACCGATTGTTGATCCTGGCTGTAATACCCAATACAAAACACTTGGTCGGTGGGCTACGTAGCTAGATAAGTCGGCTTTGAAAACAATATTCATTGAGCCTGCAATATCCATCTGGCCTTCCATCGGAAGTTTTGCTAACTCTGCAACCTTGCTTCGTCCACCATCTGCACCAACTAAATACTTACTGCGGATTGTGTATTCAGTTCCGCTCATACGATCTAGAACTGTGGTTGTCACACCTGTTTGATCTTGAACAAAGCTTATAAATTCAGAATTGAAGCGAACCTTTGATCCAAGCTTTGCTGCTTGTGACAGCAAAATTGGTTCAAGTAAATCTTGGGGAATATCGCAATTTTGAGTTGGGCTTGCCATTGTGTAATCGGCTTCGCGCATTGGATGAACTCCCCATGTGCGAACACGGCCGATCTCTTCACCCGTTAATGAAGTACAAAAAACTGTATCGCCCATCAGCTCGTGGGGAACTGCCTTTTCTAATACGTTTTTCTCAACTCCGAAATCACGGAAAATTTCCATTGCGCCCTGGTTGGTTATATGAGCACGTGGCGTATTTGCTGTCCACTGATACTTTGTTATAACAATGTGATCAACCTTGTGTGAAGCAAGTCCGAGTGCAGTGGTTAATCCCGCAGGCCCAGAACCAACAACTAGGACATCAGTTTCGACATTAATTGAGTTCACTTACTTGCTCCTTTTATCTATGATTGTTGCATCCGTTTTTTCTTGTACTTCTTCCAAACTTACTCCCTCTGCTAACTCACGCAACAGGAATCCATCCATAGATGTATCCATTACGCAGAGGTCGGTTATAACTCGGTGTGCTACTCGTTTGCCCGTCAGGGGCAGAGTGCACTTGCTCAAGAGCTTGGGAGTTCCATTTTTTGATACGTGCTCTGTAAGAACAATTATGCGCCCAGCGCCATGAACTAAGTCCATCGCCCCACCCATGCCCTTGACCAACTTTCCGGGGATGATCCAATTGGCAAGGTCTCCTTCGGATGAAACCTCCATCGCTCCCAAAATCGCAACATCTACTTTGCCGCCGCGAATCATTGAAAAAGAGCTTGCTGAATCAAAAAAGGATGCACCAGGAAGGGCTGTAACAACCTCTTTACCCGCGTTAATTAAATCTGGATCTACTTGATCTGGGTATGGATATGGACCGACTCCGAGTAGTCCATTCTCAGAGTGCAAAATTACAGAGATTTCAGGGTCAAGATAATTAGGAATTAACGTTGGTAGTCCGATTCCTAGGTTTACATACTCGCCATTTCGTAACTCTTGAGCGGCACGTTTAGCTAAATCTTCGCGGGTCAGTGTCATCGCTATCCACGACTTCTAACTGTGTACTGCTCAATTCCTTTTAAGGCACTTTGTTCTTCAGTTAATGCAACAACTCGTTTAACATAAATTCCAGGCAGGTGCACACAATCTGGTTCAATTTCTCCTGCTTGAACTATCTGTTCTGCCTCGACGATTGTTATTTTGCCTGCCATTGCTGCAACCGGATTGAAATTTTTTGCAGTTTTTCTAAAGACGCAATTTCCTTGAGTATCGGCAATATATGCACGCACTAATGCAAAATCAGTCGTGATGGACTTTTCCAGAATGTATTCCTTATCATCAAAAGTACGTGATTCGCGCGGTTCGGAGTACTTAAGCACATTTCCTTCATGATCAAATTGAGTTGGTAGTTGTCCCGTTTCAACGAAGGTACCAACTCCTGCTGGTGTGTAAAAGGCAGGTATTCCTGAACCACCTGAACGCATTTTCTCAGCCAAGGTTCCTTGCGGTGTCAGCTCTAATTCAATTAAGCCTGACAAGTACTGTCTTTCAAACTCTTTATTCGTTCCTATATAGGAAGCTGTAACGTGGCGAATCCGACCTGCTTCAAGGAGAATCCCGAGCCCACCACCATCTACCCCACAGTTATTTGAAACAATCGATAAATCCTTGCTTCCCTTGCGCAATAGTGCAGTGATTAAAACGTTTGGCACACCCACAAGGCCAAAGCCACCGACAGCAATGGATGAGCCATCAACAATATCGTTGATCGCTTCATCAGCACTATCTATGAGTTTATTAAACATTTCTTATGCCTGCACCAATACGAAGTCATGATTAAGAAGTAGATGTCCATCGGCTTGCTTTTCAAATGTTTTAATAAGCGAGCCTTTAACTCCAAAGACAGTGTCGCTATCTAAGTACTTAGACTCTTTATCAAATATATGTGTTGTAACCGATCTAAATCCTGTCGCCTCAACAATCGCGTGAATATGTGCTGCTCGCCATTCATGGCGATTAACAGAGCGAAGCATCTTGCCAACAGGACCATCATTTGGAATTGGATACGGAACTGGGCGAATTGTTTGAAACTCATATGTTCCATCTGCTTCTGAAGTAAAGCGACCTCGAAGGTTTCCACTTACTTCAGTTGATTCTTGAATGTCATAGAGACCATTGGCATCTGTTTGCCAAACATCAATGACTGCGCCGGCAATCGCTTTGCCATGAATATCTAACACTCGACCACGAACAGTTGCTGGTTCGCCTTCAGTAAGTGATCGTTGAATGATTGAATCACCATATTTCATAAATGGTGAGTTCTGAACATGGAAAGGACCCAAAATTGTAGGTTCGGTTGCTAAGTCATTTCCCTTTGAGTGATTGATTAAATCAACCAAGCTAGATAGACCCAAGGTATCTGAAAGTAAAATGAACTCTTGGCGCACTTCGGAGCACATATCGCCAGAGTCAGTTAAGAACTTGATCCCGGCAAACCATTCTTCATCTGTTAAATGAACTTCTTTAGCGAAAGCATGAAGATGTTTGACTAGAGATTCCATGATCTCTTTTAATCGTGGATCTGATGTTTTGCTAAAACTAGCAATAACCTCTGCAGTTAGATCATCTTGTGTTGTTGCCATGCTCAGCCTTCTCTCTTTTTGGAAATGAAATATCGTGTTGGAAAGAGTGAAACTTTGTCTCGAGTTATTAAGCCCCACAACCCACGTGGTGCAAGGAGTACGGACAAAATTGCCACAACACCTAAAATAATGAGATAAATAGAACCGTAATCACGCAAGCGCTCTTGAAGAAAGAAGAAGAGAATTGCACCAAGAATTGGACCTTCAATTGTTCCAAGACCGCCAACGACAACGATGAAAATCATGATTGCGCTGTAATTAACGCTGAAGATGTCATCTGGTTGCACGCGTAAATTAGTTAGTGCAATGAGTGAACCAGCTGCTGCAAATCCCATAGCAACAACGACGAAAACAGTTCGTTGTGCAAGACTGACGTTAACACCTAGTGTCCCGGCAGCTGTCGCATCATCTCGAATAGCAGTGAGTGCTAGTCCTAGTCGGCTACGCATCAAAAGGAAAGTTCCTAGCAAGATTACAACGCTAACTGCAAGGGCTAATAGATAGACCATCTTGATTCGATCTGCGCGACCTATTTCTGCAAAAGCGCCGAGTGAGATGCCAGCGCCACCACCGAGGCTCTGTATTTGAACAATTATTAATTTAATAATCTCAGCCAAGACCCACGTGCCAATTGCGAAGTAGCCACCTTTGAGTCTAAAGACAATAAAGGAGAGTGGAATTGCAACTAAGCCTGAAAAAATAACTGCACAAACCATGGCAACAATTACTGATTGGCCTTTGAGATCAGTGAAGAAGACAAGTGAATAGGCACCAATACCGATGAATGCTTGCTGTCCCACCGAAACCAAACCACCAAAACCTGCAAGCAGGTTCCACATAGTTGCGATAATAATAAGAACAAAAAGATCAACAAATTTGATTTGATAAGAAAAATCTAATTTTGAAGGCAGTACATAGAGCCCGATCAGAATTATAACAAAAACTGGAATCGTGAAGTATGTGAATTTAGAGCTGCGCTTAATTACATTACTCATACTCAGGTTCCCCTCTGTTTCGAAAGGAGACCTTGTGGTTTAAAGAGCAAGATGGTGATGAATACAAGATGACCAGCTAAAACACCAAAGGCTGGATTAATTTGTGCGCCAATACTCTGTCCGATACCAAGAACAATTCCGCCGACCAGTGTTCCCCATAGCGAACCAAGCCCACCGATAATGACGGCTTCGAAAGCGAAGATAAGTGCCACAGGTCCAAGACTTGGTGAGAATTGCGTTCTCATTCCAAATAAAATGCCTGCAATGCCTGCTGCAAATAAGCCAATTCCTGTGGCTAAACCATATATATGACGGTTATTAATGCCGATTAGTTCTGCAGCCGTTGGATCATCACTTGTTGCTCTCATAGCGCGACCAAGTTGTGTGCGAGTTAAAAACACGTGCAACGTTAAAGTCAGGATGACTCCGACGAAGAATGTAATTAGGGGTAAATAACCAACAGATATGGACTCTGTAATTTTCAGGCTTGCNGACCCCAGTGATTCAGTTTGGATACTTCGTGTATCGGATGAAAATATTTTTAGTAGGGCGTTTTGTAAAATAATGCTAAAGGCAAAGGTAATAAGTAAGGGGGATAGAACACCCAAGGATAGCGCTCTATTAAGCAAGGATCGTTGGAGTGCATAACCAAGTAGCGCCATGATTGGCAGTACAGCAATTGTGCCAAGCCATAAATTGGAGTGACCTGCAACGATGAGAACCAAATAGGCTGCTAATATTGAAAAATCTCCGTGACCTAAATTAACAATGCGCATTACTCCAAAGACAAGTGAGAGTCCTGAAGCAAGGAGAGCGTATAGGCCGCCTACTAAGAGGCCCTGTAAAATCGCATTAGTCCAAATCATTTATGCCACACCNATCCCAAAGTAAGCATTCTTAATTGCTTCGTGGCTGAGTTCATCACTCTTACCCGTCAAAACTGCGCGACCTTCAAGCAGCACNGATGCAGTTGTTGATGCTTTAAGNGCTTGTGAAACATTTTGCTCAACTAAAAGAACAGAAGTTCCTTGNGCAACAATCTGCGAGAGTGATTCATACACTTGGGCCACAACAATCGGTGCTAAACCAAGGGATGCTTCATCGATTAATAATAAATCTGGATTAGCCATCAGCGCTCTGGCGATTGCAATCATTTGCAACTCACCGCCAGAACAATGAAATCCAAGTCGACTCCAGCGATCAGCAATGAGGGGATAGAGAGTGCGCACAGTGTCGGCGTTCCAATAACCTACACGCTTAGCATAAGCACCAACTTTTACATTCTCTTCAACAGTAAGTGATGGAAAAATCCTTCTGCCTTCTGGTACTAATGAGATACCACTTTTAACGCGCTGGAAACCAGATACCTTATTAAGGTCTTGACCATTAAAAATAACTCGTCCTGCTGTTGGCTGCATGCTGCCAGCAATAACTTTGAGCAGAGTTGATTTACCCGCACCATTTGCACCGATGACAGAGTGGACGGAGCCCTTTTGAAGTGAGAGTGAGATGCCAAATAGGGCTTGAAGATCGCCGTAATGTGCTTCAACGTTTTCTAATTCAAGAATTGCCATCATTGACCCGCAATCTCAAAGTCATCACCAAGATAGAGCTCAATAACCTTTGGATCTGCAAGCACTGCCCGTGGCTCNCCAATTGCAATGACGTTTCCACCTGCAATACACATCAATCGATCCACAACGGAGACCAGAGCATGAACAATATGTTCGATCCAAATAATTGTTACACCTTCAGATTTCATCTGCTTAATGATGTTGATAAGGATAGGAAGTTCAGTATCAGTTAGGCCGCCTGCGATTTCATCGAGTAAAATTAAGCGGGGATTTGTGGCAACAGCACGGGANAGTTCTAATCGTTTTCTATCGAGTAACCTTAATTTTCCTGCAGGAGTATTCATATACTCGCCAAGGCCAGTGCGCTCAATCGCATCTAGCGCTCGTTGCTGGCGCTGCTTTGAACTCAGTTTTTCTGGTGCAAAATTTGTAGCAACTAANACGTTTTCAAAGACTGTCATTCCAGAAAATGGTCGCGGAATCTGAAATGTTCGGGTGATTCCTAATTTAGATCGCTGCGAGGAAGNCAATGCATTTAGTGCCTTGCCATCAAAGTTGAGTGCACCTGAATCTAAAATCTCATGGCCATTGATCAAATTGAGCAAGGTTGACTTACCTGCTCCGTTGGGACCGACTATGCCCAACGCTTCGCCTTTTCGAACATGAAAGGAGAGTGATTGGGCAACGATGACGCTACCAAATCGCTTGTTGAGGCCTGCAACCTCAAGCAAATTCTCAGACATTCATTACTCCACCTGTGCGGATAAAAAGGAAATTAAATTTAAATAATTGCTGGCGGTAACTTTTTATGATTACCGCCAGCAATTAGTTAGCTTACTTTTCTTTATGGCTTAAGTGCTTGTGGCTTTCCACCAATTGGGATCATCTTGCCAGCAACATTTGAAACGATCACAAGATCGTACTTGTTGCCATTGATGCCTGAACGCCACTGTCCACCAGCAAGTGGTGTCTTTGCAACGTTTGGTACTGGTCCTGAAGTCCAATCAACAGTTCCTACAACTGTTGTTACCTTAAGTTTTGCAAGTGCTGCTGCAATTTTGTCTGCATCAGATGACTTTGCTGACTTCAAGGCAGCTGCCATAACTTCAAAGAGTGCATGTGAGAAACCAAGAGGTTGTGTCCATTGCTTCTTTGTCTTTGTTTCATAGGCTGCTGAAAGTTGCTTAGCAGTCTGCTTAGTTAGGCTTGATTTAAATGGTGATGTTGGGTGCCACCAGACTTCGGTTGAAAGGTTTTGACCAGTTGTACCGAGTGCTTCGATTGTTGATGGGAAAAGAAGTGCCTTTCCAATTGTTGCAACCTTTGGCTTGTAACCCTGTTGTACTGCTTGCTTCCAGAATGTTCCGAAGTCTGGAGGAATTGGTACACCAAGAAGTACTTCAGCATTCGCTGCCTTGAAAGCAGAGATCTGNGAAGTGAAGTCCTGTGTCCCGTTTGGATATAGTCCCGGGTTTGTTATTGCATAACCTGCAGCTGTTGCAGCAGGTGGGAATCCATTTGGTGAACTCCATGCTTGCCCATCTGGATCATTTGGCCATAGAGCAGCAGCCTTCTTGTTATTTGCAACCTTTGACCAAATGTCCTGGTAAGTAGCAACAACATCTTCTAGTCCCCAGAAGAAGTGGTATGTGTACTTAAATGGCTTTGGATTTGCTGGATCCTTTTGACGTCCAAGGAAGTATGCCTGCCATGGAGCAACAGTTGTAATACATGGAACAGCGTTAGCTTCACACTGATCAGCAACTGGATTNACGATATCTGGTGTGCTTGAAGCAAGAATCATACTGACGCCATCACGGTTGATGAGGTCTGCTGCAGCACTAGCTGCAACGCTTGAACTTGATTGAGCATCCTTAAGGATAATTTTGACTTTGTACTTGTCAGCGCCTACAACAATCGGATTCTTTGCAAAGTACTTAGTCATCTCATCGATAACGTACTTATCTGCTTCACCGAAACCAGCTAATGGGCCAGTTTGAGGGGAGACAAAACCGATCTTGATAGTCTTTGTAGCAGCATGCGCAGGCAATGTGCCGCTTACAGTTAACAGCATTGCCGGAATAAGTAATCCGACAACCATTCTTACTTTATTGCGTCCAACCATAGTTTGGGCTCTCCTCATCTGGGTTGTTTTCTTTCTAGGATTCGTCATTGGGGCGAATTCCTTCATAGGCATTTCTTAGTAAATCCATCACCGCGTGGTGATCAAATGGTCGTGGATTTACAAAAGTTGCACGTAAAATCACATCGGCAACTTCTTCTGACTTCTCGAGCGGGTACCCGATATTTTTTAGTGAGGTTTGTGCCCCCACCTTATTTGCAAGATCCCACAACCCAATATCTGCGCTAGGGGCGTTAAGCACCTTGGCGACTTCATTGAGTTGAGATTGTGCAAAATTTAGGTTGTATAAAACAGCCCACGGTAACACCGCAGAGTGCATCGGAGCATGCGCAAGTTCGAACATTCCACCGAGTGTGTGGCAAATTTTGTGATGAATTCCCATTGTTGCATTGCTCAAAGAAAAACCGCAGAGCATTGAGCCACGCAATAACTCATCGCGCGCCTTCAGATCATCGATATCAGCGTGTAAGCGAAGCAGACCATTAGCAATTACTTGAATACCTTCTAGTGCAGCGTTGTGGACTTCAGTTGTGACATCTGGCGCATAGAGCGCTTCAATAGCGTGGGCAATAGCGTTCATTCCGCTATTTGCTGAGATAGAAAGTGGAAGAGAGTAAGTAAGTTCAGGATCATAAATAGTTGTCTTGGCAAGCACAGCCATATCTCGGCCAGTTAATTTTTGATTATTGCGCGTGCGACCCCAGATGGTTGTCATCTCACTACCGGCATAGGTTGTAGGCACAGCCATCAGATCAATCTGGGCATCTAGTGCAACGATCTTGCCCAAACCAGTTGCTGATCCGCCACCAATAGTTATGACTAGATCAATCTCATTCTTCTGAGCGCTTGCAACGATAGGAGCGCTAAATTCATCTGGTACGTGCATAACAACTCGATCAACGCTTTGAACAATAAGTGAACCTAATTCCTCGTTAACTTTCTTCACGTGCGAGCTAGCACTCTCATCACTAATTAAGAGAATTCTTTTCTTATTAAGGGCTGCAACTTCACTTGCAATCTGTGAAAGTGCGCCACGAGCGAAAACAACTTTGGGAGAGTGCGCAACAGAAAGAGCNGTCATCTGCGCCTCCTTGGTTGTTCGCATAGTGAACTTTTGTTCGTTATTTGATACAGTATCTAACTCAACTTCAGCACCCACTGTCAATGGATTACGCGTATCTATTCAGGCACACGAAAGGACTTGGTAGATCAGATGCCCGCAACGAAAGCGATTCGCGCTGAAAATGTCCAATCCTTACATCGCGGAATGGAAATTCTTAAATCTTTTAATCGCGAGACTCCGCGACTGACACTGACAGAAGTTGCAACTATTACTGGCCTAAGTAGAGCCACGGCTCGAAGATTTCTCATTACTCTGACAAATTTGGGATATGTCGGTAATCAAAATAGATATTTTTACTTACGTCCAAAGATTTTAGAACTCGGAAACTCATATCTTTCATCCTTATCCTTTAACGACGCCATACAACAACATCTCAATGGCTTGGCAGAAGAGCTCCATGAATCAGTTTCGGCATCCGTTCTTGAATACCCAGACATTGTCTATGTGGCTCGAGCATCGACTAATCGTGTGATGACCATTGGATTAAGTGTTGGAACGAAGTTACCCGCTCTCTACACATCCATGGGCCGAGTGATGCTCGCGCAATTACCTCCTGCAAAACTTAAGGATTATCTAGAACAGGCACACATAGAAAAACTCACCGAATTTTCAGTAACAAATAAGAAATCACTTCACTCTGAAATTGAGAAGGCTAGAACTCAGGGGTGGTACCTACTAGATCAGGAACTAGAAATCGGTTTGCGATCACTTGCCGTACCAATCGGTACACATATCAATGACACATATGCTGCAATAAATGTTTCAGTTCCAGCATCTCGAGTTAGCATTAAAACGCTTCAATCACTGATTCTGCCTCGTCTGCAAAATCTAGCCACAATCATTGATCGAGACATTCTTAAGTTATGGCCAAACTAAGGGCGGATAACCTGAAGGCAAGGCTCAAAGTTAAATATGTAGGTTTGTTCCAAAAGACCTGGTGATTAAGAGTTATAGGACACTGACAATCTGAGCTTGTTTAAAGAAATAATAGATGGGATGAAGACTCGAGTTGGCAATCATCCCATATATATAAGTAATTGATATAGATGTATTAGATCCGGCGCACGCACCAGGAACAGGAATACCAGAAGCGGGCGGGCTGACAAGTCGCGTATGATGTATGAACTAATCAGCACTTTTGCGACAAAGTAACCTGCATTCACGCTTAAACTGAATAAAGATACTCTCTAGTATTCAAGACAAAGGCCTTGTTGAGTTCTATCATTTTTCCTATGTCCGGGGATTTCCGGGTACTTCTAAGGAGAATCGATGAGCTCGTCTAATAAAGCATTGGCACCTTCCCAAGTAGAAACACGAAGCGTTGACTTCGTTCCCCACTCAGAACGATTTGGAAAATCCCGTGACTTAGGGAACGTCTGGTTCGTAGGAAATGTAAACCTCGTAGCGATGGCAACCGGTGTTGTTGCACTCTCACTGGGTGGAAACCTGATTTGGACAGTTATCGCAGTTGTGCTTGGTTCNCTTTTCGGAACCTTCTTCATGGCATTTCACTCAGCACAGGGACCACAACTCGGACTTCCTCAGTTGGTGCAATCACGCGCTCAGTTTGGCTATATCGGCGCAGCCCTGACCGTGTGGGTCTTTGCCCTCGTTAACTACATCACCTACAACACATCTGATGCAATTTTGTCAGGTGCTGCAATGAATGAAATCTTCAAGATACCNTCAGAAGTTGGATTCTTTATTGCCGCTGCTATTGCAACAGTTATTGCAATCTATGGTTANAGCCAGATTCACTTCATTAACAGAATTCTTTTCTGGCCATCAATTATCACTCTGGGCGTTATGACAATTGGAGTAATCCTTCGTGGTTCATTCCCAGCCGGNGCTTTTGATCTTGGTAACTTCCAGATGGCACCATTTATGACAGCATTCGTAATCATCGCAGGATTCCAACTTGGTTGGGCTCCTTATGTTTCAGATTACTCACGCTACTTGCCAGCATCAGAAGGTGTTCGCTCAACATTTAAGGCAACATATCTAGCCAGTGCACTCTCTGGTATCTGGGTATTTGGTCTTGGCGCATTTGCATCAGGTCCTGATGGAAAACTCGCTCCAGTTGCTGCATTTAAAGCTGTAGGAGATTCAATCTTTGCAGGCTTTGGAACAGTGCTTCTCATAGTTCTCTTGGCTGGCCTTCTCGTTGTTATGTCAGTAAATGCATACGGCGGATCACTGACACTTATCTCAATGGCAGATTCAATCAAGAGAGTGAATCCAACAAAGCAGGCTCGTTTAATCGCACTCTTGATTATGGGTCTGACAGTGTGGGGCATTGCTCAATTCGTTGGAGAAGATCGCTTTAATGGTTTCTACGCAAACGCACTTGTCTTCTTGGCATACCTCTTCACGCCATGGACTGCGGTTAACTTGGTGGATTACTTCTTCGTTCGCAAAGGCGTTTATGTCATCGGTGAAATCTTTAAGAAGGACGGAATCTACGGACGTTGGGGATGGCGCGGAAACACTGCATACCTCGTTGGCTTTGCAACAATGATTCCATTCTTCGTAACAACACCATACACAGGACCAATTGCTAAGAGCTTGGGAAGTGTGGATTACTCACTCTTCGTGGGTCTTCCAGTAAGTGCAATTATTTACTTAATCCTTGCTCGAGGTTTAGACCTTAAGAAGGAAGCAGCAATGGCTGCAGCAGAAGGAAACTTAACAAAGCACTAAGAAATTAATACGGCGGAAGCCATCTACTTTTCGGAGTAGATGGCTTCTCCGTTTCTATAGGTATGTAAAACTGTCATATCACTAACGGCGTGTGGATCAATTTCAAATGGATTCTTTGGCAAAACAACAAAGTCTGCATTAAATCCAGGGGCTAATGTGCCCCACGTTTTTTCACCAAATGCCTGGTAGGCA
>JGI25925J51416_10000144_pt1 | contig 15394 bp, 15 predicted proteins | sample LauGreFaBDMM15DN_2_FD_51416 | JGI IMG/M metagenome (IMG submission 51416) | reverse complement strand
TGATGGTGATTTTTTTGAATTGCAACCGGACTATGCAAAAAATATTCTGATTGGTTTTGCAAGAATGGGTGGGCAGACGGTGGGTATTGTTGCGAACCAGCCTTTGGTTTTAGCCGGTTGTTTGGATATCAAAAGCAGCATCAAAGCCGCACGGTTTGTTCGGTTTTGTGATGCATTCAATATTCCTGTCATCACTTTTGTCGATGTACCTGGTTTCATGCCTGGCACCAGTCAAGAGTTTGGTGGAATCATCAAGCACGGTGCAAAACTTTTGTATGCCTATGCAGAATGCACTGTGCCCAAAATTACCGTCATCACGCGTAAAGCCTATGGCGGCGCTTATGACGTGATGTCCTCCAAACATTTGCGCGGTGATGTTAATTTTGCATGGCCGCATGCGGAAATTGCTGTCATGGGGGCAAAAGGAGCCGTGGAAATTATCTTTCGCGAAGACAAAGGCAACCCTGAAAAGCTGGCAGCAAAGGAGGCGGAATACAAGGCGCGGTTTGCCAATCCTTTTGTGGCTGGGGCCCGTGGCTTTATAGATGATGTCATTCTTCCTAGCGAAACGCGCAAGCGTGTTTGTCGTTCTTTGGTGATGTTGAAAGATAAAAAAATAGAAAATCCGTGGCGCAAGCACGGCAACATTCCTCTTTGATGAGTCAGGACAAGTCCATGTTTACCAAGATTTTGATTGCCAACCGAGGCGAAATTGCTTGCCGCGTGATTGCAACTGCCAAGCGAATGGGTATAGCAACGGTTGCCGTTTATTCCGACGCAGATAAAAATGCTCGTCATGTTGCTTTGGCTGATGAGGCTGTTCGTATTGGCCCTGCAGCAAGCCGCGACAGCTACTTGTTGGGGGATGTCATTATTTCCGCCGCCAAGCANTTTGGCGCNCAAGCCATTCATCCAGGCTACGGTTTTTTAAGTGAAAACGAAGATTTTGCAAGAGTTTGCGAAGAAAACGGTATTGTTTTTATTGGTCCTAAGCACGAAGCCATTGCTTCTATGGGCGACAAAATTGCTTCTAAAAAGTTAGCTGCCTTAGCCAATGTCAACACCATCCCCGGCGTGAATGAGGCCATTGAAAGTGCAGACAAAGCTGTGGAGATTGCCAACAGCATTGGATACCCCGTCATGATCAAGGCCAGCGCAGGAGGCGGTGGCAAGGGCTTGCGTGTCGCCTACAGTGACAAGGAGGCCAGTGAAGGCTTTGCATCTTGTCGCAACGAGGCGCGAAACAGCTTTGGCGATGATCGTGTATTCATTGAAAAATTTGTTGAAGAACCTAGGCATATAGAAATTCAATTGCTAGGCGACGCGCACGGAAATGTGCTGTTCCTCAATGAGCGTGAATGTTCAATTCAACGGCGTCACCAAAAAGTGATTGAAGAAGCACCTTCCCCTTTTATCAGTGATGAGACACGCCAAGCCATGGGCAAGCAGGCTGTGGCCCTTGCCAAAGCTGTGAAATACCAGAGCGCAGGTACGGTTGAATTTGTGGTTGGTAAGGATCAAAGTTTCTATTTTCTAGAAATGAATACCCGATTGCAGGTTGAGCACCCAGTCACTGAATGCATCACAGGTATAGATTTGGTTGAGTGGATGATTCGTGTTGCTGCTGGCGAAAAATTGCCATTCACTCAAAGTGATATTCGGCGAGACGGTTGGGCTATTGAATGTCGTATCAATGCCGAAGACCCCTTTCGAAACTTCCTACCGTCTACCGGTCGTCTGACACGTTTTCAAGCGCCTCCCGTTAGCATGTTTCAAGCTGATACAGACCATTTATACGGTGTGCGCGTTGATACCGGTGTGCAAGAGGGTGGGGAAATTCCCATGCACTACGACTCGATGATTGCCAAGTTAATTGTTCACGGGCGAGATCGAAATGATGCGATTGCAAAAATGCGCGATGCACTTAATGCATTTGTTATTCGCGGCATCAATTCCAACATTCCTTTTCAGTCTGCATTGCTTGCACACCCAGACTTTGTTGCGGGTCAGTTCAATACGGGCTTTATTGCTGAACATTTTGGCAAGGGTTTTGGTACCGATGATGTTTCCCATTCGGATGCTGATTTTTTGATAGCGCTGGCTGCTTTTGTCAGACGTAAATCTCGAGAGCGTGCCGCATCATTGAGTGGGCAATTGCCTGGCTACGACGTTAAAGTGGGCCAGACTTACACCGTCATTTCTTTAGACGCGCAGGGACATCATGGATATACCCAAGTCGAGGTCGATGACGTTGGTGGAAGAAGCACAGCGGTTATCAAAGTGAATGATAAAAACTATGCCATTGAAAGCCACTCTCGCTTAAACGACATAGCCATCGAAGGTACTGTCAATGGACAATATTTTGTTGCCCAAGTAGAAAGAGGTTCTTTAAAAAATCCTTTGGTTTTACAAATTCAACACCATGGTCTGCGAATTGAGGCCTTGGTCATTTCCCCTCGCATGGCTGATCTTTATCGTCTCATGCCGTTCAAGCCTCCCGCTGATATGTCTCGTTTTGTGTTGTCACCGATGCCGGGGCTTCTTGTGGAAGTGGCTGTTTCGCTTGGACAAAAAGTTCAGGCTGGAGAGCGGGTTGCTGTGATTGAAGCCATGAAAATGGAGAATGTGTTGTTTGCCTCTCAGGATGGTGTGGTTAAGTCCATCGAAGCCTCTAAAGGTGACTCCTTGTCGGTTGATCAAGTGATNGTGGAGTTTGTGTGAGCCGTCCGTTTAAAGTTTTGGGTATTCAGCAAATTGCGATTGGCGCTGTCGATAAATCTTTGTTGAAGCATTTATGGATTGATCTGTTTGGGCTTGAGTTAACCGGACATTTTTTATCTGAAAAAGAAAATGTTGACGAAGATATTTGCGCTATCGGCCATGGCCCCTTTAAAGTTGAAGTTGATCTTATGCAGCCCTTGGATATCAACAAAAAACCGGCTGTTCACACCACCCCGCTTAACCATGTCGGTTTATGGATAGATGATTTGCCTGCTGCTGTCGATTGGCTCACATCAAAGGGCTTGCGATTTGCACCTGGCGGAATCCGTAAAGGTGCTGCAGGCTTTGATATTTGCTTCGTTCACCCCAAAGGAAATGAAGATTTTCCCTACAGTGGTGAAGGTGTCTTGATTGAGTTAGTGCAGGCACCGGTTGAGGTTATCAAAGCATTTAACGCTTTGTCAGCGTCTTCGCTTTAGCCAGAGCGGCTTTGACAGCTGATTGTTTGGCTGCGGATGAAATTTCATTTCTTGGGTCTGGTTGATGGGGCGGCGCCATCCTCATTTGCTTTTGTTTGTAACGCTCACTTGCTTGATCTGCCAGCTCTTGTGACCAAGCTTGCCATCCCGTGTGGTTTTCACTGACGTTCTCTAAGAGGATGCAATCTACAGGGCAAACGGGTAAGCAGAGTTCGCATCCGGTACATGCATTTTCAATAATCGTATGCATTTGTTTGTTGCTGCCGATGATGGCGTCAGTGGGGCACGCTGTGATGCAAAGCGTGCATCCAATACACCACGCTTCATCAATCCAAGCAAGGCTTCGGGGTGCTTCTGCTCCATTCAGTGGGTTTAATGGGGCTTCAGGTCGTCCGGTTAAGGCTGCAATTCGCTTGATGCCTTCTTGCCCGCCAGGCGGGCACTGATTAATGTCTGCCTCATTAAGGGCTATAGCCTGTGCATAGGCTGCACAATCCGGGAACCCACAACGGGTGCATTGGGTTTGAGGCAGTAGGGCCAGAATTTGATGGCTGAGATTCACTTGGCAGTGGAAGTCACCCGACGTTTGGACTTGGGCGAAACATGGTGAGAGAGAATGAAATCACTGACCTGCGGGTAGACCATTTCGCGCCATCTTTTGCCACTGAAAATACCGTAATGACCTGCACCTTTGACTTCATAGTGCGATTTGTCTGCATTGGAAACTCCAGAGCACAGTTTCAAGGCCGCCTTGGTTTGGCCTGAGCCTGAAATGTCATCGAGTTCACCTTCAACCGTTAGCAAAGCACACTGGCTGATGTCTTGGGGTCGAACTCTTTCGATTTCTCCACTTTCCGACAACACATCCCACGTACCTTTGACCAATTTAAAGTCTTGAAAAACAGTGGCAATGGTCTCTAAATAGTAATCGGCATCCATATCCAAAACCGCGTTGTACTCATCATAAAACTGACGATGCGAATCTGCGTGGGAATTATCCCCTTTGATAAGGTCTTTGAAATAATCGTAGTGACTTTTCAAATGCCGATCTGGGTTCATAGCCACAAAACCCGTGTGCTGCAGAAATCCTGGGTATACCCGCCTTCCCGCGCCTGGAAAGTTGGCAGGTACTCGGTAGATCACATTATTTTCAAACCAGCTGAAGCTTTTGTTCATGGCCAAGTTATTGACCGCTGTAGGCGATTTGGTGGCATCAATAGGGCCGCCCATCATGGTCATGGTCAGGGGCAAGGGTTCTCCTCTGCTGGCCATCAAAGAGACGGCAGCCAAAACCGGAACGGTTGGCTGACAAACACTCATGACATGACAGTGTCCATGCGTCTTTTGAANGTGTCGAATAAAGTTTTGNATGTAGTTGACGTAATCATCAAGATGGAATTCCCCCTCAGACAGAGGAACCAAACGGGCATTTTTCCAATCAGTGATGTAGACCTTGTGGCCTTGAAGCATGGTTTTGACGGTGTCACGCAGCAAGGTGGCGTAGTGCCCAGACAAGGGGGCAACAACCAGAACTGCGGGCAATTTTTCTAGCGCTTCAAGTGTTGCTGCGTTATCGCAAAAAGTTTTGAAGTGCCTTAATTCACAAAAAGGCCTATCGACTTCAACCATTTCGCGAACGGCAACTTGCGAGCCATCAATGTCGATCGATGCAATGCCAAATTGAGGTTTAAGGTAATCTTTGCCCAGTCGGTACATCAGGTCGTAAGAGGCCGATAAGCGTTGAACCAGTGGGTTTTGGGCCAAGGGAGACACTGGGTTGCCCAGCATTTTTGATGAGGCCAATGCAAAATCTGCAAAGGGTTCCATCAGTGACCGTTGGGCTTCATAGAGTTGGTAAAGCATGTCAGGCCAGCCTTTTCAAGATTTGTTGCACTGCAATATAACAGCAGTTGCTTAACATTCCAAGAGGTCTGCCAGATGGTGAAGGTCTGAGGCTTCAAGGTCTACCGGCGTTGACGCTTTCGACTCACCCAAGCCAACGCCATATTCATTGGGGCGAGCAATAAATGCCGTTTGCAGTCCAGCTTCTTTAGCGGCTGCCAAATCGCTTGAATGGGCGGCCACCATGGTTGTTTCTGCCCAACCACAGCCAAGTGCTTCTGCGGAGCTTTGGTAAACCACCGCTTGCGGCTTGTAATCTTTGGCAATTTCGGCGCCCGTGATGGCATCCCAGTGCCAGTTGTTGTGCCGCGCCAGATTCACCATCAAAGCAATATGGCCGTTAGAGCAGGGCGCCAGAAGATATTTTTTTCTTAGCCGCAAAAGTGCTTGGTTGACCTCTGGCCATGCGTCTAACTGATGCCAAGCCAAAGTTAAATGAGAGCGTGTCGCCTCATCAACCGACTCCCATCCCAACCTCGACAGCACGATGTCTAAGTTGTCGCGGTGCAGAACATCGAGCTTGCAAAACGGGCGTTGTCCTGAACGCACCCTTTGCATTGCCGGTTGGTATTCGTCACGCCAAGCGTCTGCAAAAGCAGGCCAATCGGTATCAAGGCCCAAAGGAGATAAAGCCGCTTGTGCTTGCTGGGCGATGGAGCTTCGCCAGTCAACCAGCGTTCCAAACACATCAAAAATAAGCGCACGCATCAGTTTTTCAACACGCTGGCAATGGCTTGACAGACATAAGGCANGTTGTGCAGGTTGAGAGCCGCCACACACATTCTTCCTGAGTCTGTACCGTAAACCCCAAACTCTGTGCGCAATNGAATCATTTGCTCTTTACTCAAACCAGAGTAGCTGAACATGCCAATTTGCTTGGTTATGAATTGCATGTCTTGACTGATACCGGCAGATTTCAGGCCATCGACCAAACTTTGGCGCATTGACTTGATGCGAACGCGCATTTCTGCGAGTTCCTTTTCCCATAAAGCGCGTAGCTCTTTATCGTTGAGGATAGCGGCCACCACTGCGCCACCATGGGTGGGCGGATTGGAATAATTCGTGCGAATCACTACTTTAAGTTGAGACAACACCCTTGCGGCNTCATCGGCGTCTGCGCAATAGACGGATAAAGCGCCTACACGTTCACCATAAAGGCTAAAGCTCTTTGAAAATGAAGTGGATACAAGAAAATGAATTTGGGCATCTACACATTTTTGAATGACAGCACCGTCTTGCGTGATGCCATTGCCAAATCCTTGGTAGGCCATGTCAAGAAAGGGGGTCAATTGTTTGGCTTTGACGGTGAGTATCACTTTGTCCCATTGCTCGGGCGTTAAGTCGTATCCGGTAGGGTTGTGGCAGCAAGCATGGAGAACAACCACTGTACCCGCAGTCGCAGCCTCAAGGCTGGCGATGAGGCCTTCAAAATTGACACCACGCTTTTGGGCATCGTAGTAGGCATAAGTTTGAACTTCAAAGCCCGCAGCAGAAAACAAAGCTCTGTGGTTCTCCCAGCTGGGGTCGCTGATCATGACCTTGGCGTGAGGGTTAAGTTTGTGTAAAAAATCAGCGCCAATTTTCAGTCCACCCGTGCCGCCAATGGCTTGAACAGTTGCGACACATCCTGATTTGACTGCCGGCGACTCTGATCCAAAAACCAAATTTTTGACTGCTGCATCGTAGGCAGCAATTCCATCAATCGGCAAATAACCTCTGGCTGCTGGCTTGGCCATCAAGGCTTTTTCTGCCAAAAGCACGCATTCGAGCAAAGGCAATTTCCCTTCTGCGTTGAAATAAACGCCTACCCCTAGATTGACTTTGTGAGGGGATTTGTCAGCCGCAAACTGTTCATTCAGACCCAAAATTGGGTCGCGGGGTGCCATTTCGACAGCGGAAAACAGTGACATCGTCAATCCTTAAAATTTATACAGAAGACTCTTCCAAAAAAACCGCTCAGTCTGCGTTAGGCTACGCGGTTATTCATAATTTTAACGGCTTGTAAGAGCTTTTTCTTGGTAACCGGAACATGTCGTCGCTTTCTGATGTAGAAGAAATCCACAGGGACCCCGAAAACAAAGAGGGCAAATGGTTGACTTATCCTGGGTCCCCCTTTGAGCTATTTCAACCCTATCCGCCAGCGGGGGACCAGCCTCAGGCCATCGTTCAGCTGGTCGAAGGCATGCAAGATGGGGAAATGTTTCAAACGTTGCTTGGCGTGACGGGGTCGGGCAAAACATTCACCATGGCCAACGTGATCGCCCAAATGGGGCGACCTGCGATTATTTATGCGCCTAATAAAACTCTGGCAGCACAACTTTACAGCGAGTTCCGTGAGTTTTTTCCTAAGAATGCTGTTGAATATTTCGTGAGTTATTACGACTATTACCAGCCCGAGGCTTATGTGCCACAAAGAGATTTATTTATTGAAAAAGACTCTGCCATCAATGAGCATATCGAGCAGATGAGGTTGTCCTGCACCAAAAGCTTGCTAGAGCGCCGAGACGTCATCATCGTGGCCACAGTGTCTGCCATCTACGGCATTGGTGAGCCAGAGAGTTATCACCGCATGGTCATGACATTAAGAGTTGGAGACAAGCCTGGGCAAAGAGACATCATTGCCCAACTGGTGAGAATGCAATACGACCGCAATGACATGGACTTTGCCCGCGGACGTTTTCGTGTTCGCGGAGACATCATTGATATTTTTCCTGCAGAACACAGCGAACTCGCTATTCGAATTGAGTTGTTTGACGATGAAATTGAAAGCCTCCAACTTTTAGACCCTCTGACCGGCCGTGTGCGTCAAAAAATTCCACGCTTTACTGTTTACCCATCAAGCCACTACGTCACACCGCGGGACAAAGTCTTAGCCGCGGTAGAGACTATCAAGCTCGAACTTGGCCAGCGACTTAAAGAGTTGGTGGGTATGGGTAAGTTGGTCGAGGCTCAGCGTCTGGAGCAAAGAACCCGATTCGATCTGGAAATGCTCAGCGAGGTTGGTCACTGCAAGGGTATTGAAAATTACACAAGGCACTTGTCTGGCGTGGCGCCCGGCGAACCTCCCAGCACTTTGACAGACTATTTGCCTAAAGATGCACTCATGTTTTTTGACGAAAGTCATGTCCTAATGGGGCAATTTTCAGGCATGTACAACGGGGACAGAGTTCGCAAAACCACATTGGTGGAATATGGTTTTCGCTTGCCCAGTGCGCTAGACAACCGACCTTTGAAATTAGAGGAATTCGAGCAACGCATGCGTCAACTCGTTTTTGTGTCTGCCACCCCTTCAGATTACGAAAAAACCCACTCAGGACAGATTGTGGAGCAGGTGGTTCGTCCTACGGGTTTGGTTGATCCAGAGGTAGAAGTACGTCCAGCGATAAACCAAGTCGATGATGTGCTGCAAGAAATTCGTATTCGCGTTGTCAAAAGTGAGCGAATTCTCATCACCACCTTGACAAAGCGCATGGCCGAACAACTCACTGATTATCTTAGCGACAACGGCGTTAAGGTTCGTTATTTGCACAGTGACATTGACACAGTAGAACGGGTTGAAATTTTGCGCGATCTGCGTCTCGGTGCCTTTGATGTTTTGGTCGGCATCAACTTACTTCGCGAGGGCCTGGATCTGCCAGAGGTCTCGTTGGTTGCTATTTTGGATGCTGATAAAGAGGGGTTTCTCAGGTCTGAGCGCAGTTTGATACAAACCATTGGCCGAGCAGCCAGAAACCTAGAGGGGCGAGCTATTCTTTATGCAGACCGCATGACCGAGTCTATGAAGCGAGCCATTGGTGAGACCGAACGACGCCGAACCAAGCAAGTGGCATTTAACTTGGCTAACGGTATTACCCCGCGTGGTGTAGTTAAAGCTATCAGAGACTTGATTGATGGTGTCTACAGCGAAAAGTCTGATAAGGCTTCCATGCGCCTTGAATTGGAGCAGGCGAGGATAGAAGACTTAAGCGAAAAGGATGTAGCCAAAGAAATTAAGCGATTGGAAAAGCAGATGATGGAGTTTGCGCGAAATCTAGAATTTGAAGCCGCTGCCAGCGCGCGGGACCAGTTAAATCGCTTACGCGCTCTCACTTTTGGTGCGGCGCCTAAAGACAGCCTAGCCTTATAAATAAGCAGCTATCCTTGAGAGAAATGCCTATACCCGACTATTTCATTTGGGTTTATGTTATAGTTGACTAATCCAGTCTGGTAAGCCCAAATTTAGGAGTTTCATATGCGTTTAACCACCAAAGGCCGTTTTGCAGTGACCGCCATGATTGACTTGGCGTTACGCCAAAACAATGGGCCTGTCACTTTGGCTGCCATCAGCCAGCGCCAGCAGATTTCTTTGTCATATCTCGAGCAATTGTTTGGCAAACTGCGCCGCCATCAGTTAGTGGAATCTACCCGCGGCCCGGGCGGCGGGTATACCCTAGGGCGCAAGGCCGCTGACATTTCTGTAGCAGACATCATTCTTTCAGTGGATGAGCCTATTGATGCCACGCATTGTGCCGGCAAGGAAAACTGTCTTGGCGAAACTGGCCGTTGTATGACCCACGAACTTTGGACTTCTCTGAACCAACGCATGATCGAGTTTCTCAACTCTGTTCATTTGCAAAAACTTGTGGATGATCAACTCGCCAAGGGTTTGCAGATTGAAGAAAAACCGATGAACAGACGTGCCATTTCTGCATTGCCTGTTGTCAAGCCCATCCGCGTCAATGCACCTAATTCGGTTTTTGCGCTGGGCAATATTTTTGCTAAAGGTTGATTTTTCATGGACATGACTCCGCATTTCCCCATTTACCTCGACTACTCGTCTACAAATCCATGTGATGAGCGTGTGGTTGAAGCCATGATTCCTTGGTTGCGTGAGCATTATGGAAATCCAGCGTCACGCAGTCACGCTTGGGGTTGGGAAGCTGAAGAGGCGGTTGAAAAGGCCCGCGCAGATGTTGCTGCACTCATTGGTGCAGACCCGCGTGAAATTGTATGGACCTCAGGTGCTACCGAATCTAACAATTTGGCTATCAAGGGCGCTGCCAATTTTTACAAGACAAAAGGGCGTCACCTCATCACAGTCAAAACTGAACACAAAGCTGTTCTCGACTCTATGCGAGAGCTTGAGCGTCAAGGTTTTGAAGTCACGTATCTTGATGTTCAAGAAGACGGGTTGCTTGACATTAACCGCTTGAAAGATGCTATTCGCCCTGACACAATTTTGGTCAGTGTGATGCATGTCAACAATGAAATCGGAGTTATCCAAGACATAGCCGCTATTGGCACTTTGTGTCGTGAAAAAGGCATTATTTTCCACGTTGACGCAGCCCAATCTACAGGAAAAATTGAGATCGATTTAGAAAAGCTGCCTGTCGATTTGATGAGTCTGGCTTCCCATAAAACCTATGGCCCCAAAGGTATTGGTGCTCTTTACGTTCGGCGTAAACCCCGCGTTCGATTGGAAGCACAAATGCACGGTGGAGGCCAAGAGCGCGGTATGCGCAGCGGTACTTTGCCTACCCACCAGTGTGTGGGCATGGGTGAAGCGTTTCGTATTGCCAAACTCGAAATGCCGCAAGACGTTGCCAAGGCTCGCCATCTTCAACAAAGACTTTTAAATGGCTTAAAAGACGTAGAGCAAGTTTTTGTGAATGGCCACTTGACCCAACGTGTACCGCACAACCTCAATATCAGTTTCAATTTTGTTGAGGGAGAGTCTCTCATCATGGGTATCAAAGGCTTGGCGGTTTCCTCTGGCTCAGCTTGCACTTCAGCAAGCCTGGAGCCTAGCTATGTTTTGCGTGCATTAGGTCGCAGTGATGAACTCGCTCACAGCAGTTTGCGTATGACTGTGGGCCGCTATTCAACTGAAGAAGAAATTGATTACGCAATTTTAACTATTCGCGCCAATGTGAATAAATTGCGCGATCTCAGCCCTTTATGGGAAATGTACAAAGATGGTGTTGACCTCAGCACCATTCAATGGGCAGCCCACTGATTACTTGACGGAGAAAAACATGGCATACAGCGAAAAAGTGATTGATCATTACGAAAACCCACGAAACGTGGGTTCCTTTGACAAGGGTGACGATTCTGTGGGAACCGGGATGGTGGGTGCGCCTGCATGCGGAGACGTGATGAAGTTACAAATCAAAGTCAATCCACTGACGGGTGTGATCGAAGATGCCCGTTTCAAAACCTACGGTTGCGGTTCAGCTATTGCTTCATCCTCTTTGGTGACAGAGTGGGTGAAAGGCAAAACCCTAGACCAAGCTGCAGCTCTAAAGAACAGCGAGATTGCCCAAGAATTGGCCCTGCCACCCGTCAAAATTCACTGTTCCATTTTGGCTGAAGATGCCATCAAGGCAGCGGTGGAAGACTACAAAAAGAAAAACGCGCATTGATATGTCAGTATCTATGACCGAAGCCGCAGCACGGCATGTCAATAAATACCTTTTTAAAAGAGGTAAGGGCGTTGGCGTTCGCCTTGGTGTCAAAACCACGGGTTGTTCTGGTTTGGCTTACAAGCTCGAATACGTTGACGATCTTGGCAATGAAGATATTGTCTTTGAAGCACACGGATTAAAAATACTGATTGACCCCAAGAGTTTGGCTTACCTCGATGGCACTGAGTTAGATTTTGTTCGCGAAGGCTTGAACGAGGGATTCAAATTCAATAACCCTAATGAACGTGACCGATGTGGTTGTGGTGAGTCGTTCAGAGTTTGAAAATGGTTGCGGGCAAAGACCTACAGCATTTTTCGCTGTCTTCGAGTGATTTTGAGCTTTTCAATTTGCCTGTTGGTTTTAAATTAAATCGCCAACTATTGGATGACCGCTGGAAAAACCTTTTAAGGTCTATTCACCCAGATAACTTTTCTACACAAGAAGCTGCCTCGCAAAGAGTCGCCATGCAGTATTCAGTCCGAGTCAATGAAGCCTATCAGCGTCTCAAATTTCCTCTCAAGCGTGCTGCTTATTTGTGTGAATTAAATGGTGTTCGCATTCATGCAGAAGAAAATACTTCTATGCCGGCAGAATTCCTTCTTCAGCAAATTCAGTGGAGAGAGCAACTTGAAGAAACTATTTCCTTGAGCGGTATGGTCGGACTACATGAAGAGTTGTTGGCTGCCAAAGAAGTTGCATTTTTGCGATGCGAATCTTTTATTGACAGAGATAAAGATTGGGCAAACGCTGCGGTAGAAGTAAGAGCTTTGATGTTTATGGAGCGTTTCGAAATTGATATAAACAAGCGTCTTGAGCAATTGGAAAACGCGTAAGGGGTAATTGCTGAGATGGCTTTGTTACAAATTTCTGAACCTGGTCAAGCACCAGATCCACATGCCAGACGCATTGGCATAGGTATTGATCTTGGCACCACCCACTCTTTGGTTGCAAGTGTCAGGAGCGGGGTGGCAGAGTGTCTGCCCGACCATGAAGGACGTGTGATTTTGCCCTCAGCTGTCAGGTACCTTTCGGGTAATCGACGGCTGATTGGCGCTGACGCATTAGCAAGCCAATCAGAAGACCCAGCCAACACTATTGTGTCTGTTAAAAGATTCATGGGCAGAGCTTTAAAAGATATAGCCAATTCAAAAGACTTGCCTTATCAGTTTGTAGACAGTCCAGGCATGTTGACCCTTCAAACTATCGATGGAGATAAGTCGCCAGTCGAGGTCAGTGCAGAAATTTTGGCAAGCCTTAGGCAGCGAGCCGAGGACACTTTTGATGATGATATTTATGGGGCTGTGATTACGGTTCCGGCTTATTTTGATGATGCCCAACGCCAAGCAACCAAAGATGCCGCCAAGCTTGCCAATATCCATGTTTTGCGGCTTATCAATGAGCCAACAGCCGCAGCATTGGCCTATGGTCTCGATAACGCAATTGAAGGCATTTATGCTGTTTACGACCTTGGCGGCGGCACTTTCGATATATCTGTTCTTCGTCTAAGCAAAGGCGTGTTTGAAGTGCTCTCCACCGGAGGCGACTCTGCCTTGGGCGGGGATGACTATGACAGAGCTTTGGTTAAACACGTTCTTNAAATTACCCATAGACATGTCTCAACCAATGCCGACAAAAGTAATGTTTTGGTAGCTGCACGCAAATGCAAAGAGGCATTGTCATCAGCGAGAACTGCTTTGTTTGAAGTTGTGTTGTCTGATGGGCATTTAAGCATTGAAGTCTCGCGTGAAGTATTTGAAGATCTGTCCTTGGCTTTAACCCAGCGCACCCTAGCTGCGGTAAAAAAAGCCCTCAGAGATGCGCAAATCACAGCATCTGATATTCAAGGAGTGGTGATGGTGGGCGGATCAACCCGCATGCCATTTGTTCAAAAGGCAGTCGGTGAGTTATTGAATTGCCAGCCCTTGAACAACTTAAATCCTGATGAGGTTGTGGCGTTGGGGGCCGCCTTGCAAGCCAATCAGTTGGTCGGCAACAACTCTGATGGCAATATGCTTTTATTGGACGTCATACCCCTTTCTTTGGGTATCGAGACCATGGGTGGGCTGGTCGAGCGAATCGTTCCGAGGAATCAAACCATACCTACCGCTATGGCGCAAGATTTCACCACTTATCAAGACGGCCAGACGGCACTTTCTGTTCATATTGTTCAGGGCGAGCGGGACTTGGTCAAAGATTGCCGCAGCCTTGCTCGCTTTGAACTGCGGGGTATTCCTCCCATGGCAGCAGGTGCAGCGCGTATTCGTGTGACTTTCACTGTGGATGCAGATGGTTTACTTTCAGTGGCTGCAAAAGAAACCAATAGCGGTGTTGAATCGCAAATTGAAGTCAAGCCTAGCTATGGCTTGTCTGATGAGCAGATCACCACCATGCTGCAAGACAGTTTTCATACGGCTGATTTCGATAAGAATGCAAGAGCCTTGGCTGAGTCGAGACTTGAAGTCGATCGCATGTGCTTAGCCACTCAAAGCGCCTTGCAGTCCGATGCACATTTGTTGACTGAGGAAGAAAAGCTTGATATTGATCAATTGATGCAAGCTGCGGTTCAAGCCAAGCTGACAGAAGACCACGTGTTTATTGAAAAGACGACAGAAGACTTAGCCAAAGGTACAGAAGCTTTTGCAGCTTTACGCATGAATGAGAGCATTCGAAAAGTTTTGTCTGGCAAGACCATAGGATCTATTTAATGACCACCATACGCATACTTCCACATGCACAATATTGTCCAGAAGGTAAAGAAATTCACGCCAGCCCTGGAACTTCTATCTGTGAGGCTTTGCTTGAAAATGATTTGCAAATTGAACATGCCTGCGATATGAGTTGTGCCTGTACGACTTGCCACGTCATTGTGAAAGAAGGTTTTGAAAGTCTCAATCCTGCACAAGAAGATGAAGATGATTTATTGGATCGAGCTTGGGGCTTGGAGCCTTTTTCGCGCTTAGCTTGCCAAGCTTTAGTGGGATCAAAAAATTTAGTGGTTGAGATCCCGCGTTACACCATCAATCACGCCAAAGAAAATCATTAAGCAGCATGCGTCAAATTGTTTTAGATACAGAAACCACCGGCTTATCGGCTGATGCTGGTGACCGAATCATTGAGATTGGCTGTGTTGAATTAATCAATCGCAAATTAACTGGGCGAACATTTCATTANTATTTGAATCCCGAGCGCGAAAGCCATGAGGATGCCTTAAAGGTNCATGGCATCAGCAACGAATTTTTGCTGGATAAGCCTAAATTNATTGAAGTGTCTGAAGAGTTCCTTGGGTTTATCAAAGACGCTGAGTTAATCATTCATAACGCCGCTTTTGACGTGAGCTTTCTCAACAAAGAACTTCAAAACTGTGGCTCCCTTGCTCTGCAAAACCATGTTGTCAAAATTCTTGACACCTTGGCTATGGCAAAAGAGATCTATCCGGGGAAAAGAAATTCTTTAGACGCACTTTGTGACAGGCTGGGGGTCAACAATTCTGCGCGCACGCTTCATGGCGCTTTGCTAGATGCTGAATTACTTGCAGATGTGTATATTTGTTTGACCCGTGGCCAAAATGCACTGATGATTGATACCAGCGAGTCTTTAGACTCTTCTGGCAATGTATTGAAAGTTGATTTATCCAACTTTATTTTGCCCATGGTGCTTCCAAATGACCAAGAAATTTTGGCGCATGAGCAAGTCCTCTGCGATATTGATAAGGCCAGTGGTGGCAAAACGCTTTGGCGAAATATTGCGGTGTAAAATATTTGTATATCTGGGTCGTTAACTCAGCGGTAGAGTGCCACCTTCACACGGTGGAAGCCAGTGGTTCGATCCCACTACGACCCACCAGATTT
>JGI25925J51416_10000136_pt1 | contig 15965 bp, 10 predicted proteins | sample LauGreFaBDMM15DN_2_FD_51416 | JGI IMG/M metagenome (IMG submission 51416) | reverse complement strand
TCTTTGACGAGGGTGGCTAAAAGTAATTCTAGGTTGGTGTATAGGAGTGCGGATTCAATAGCTGCATATGTGTTTTGATCAACTTGCGTCTCGAATTTTTGGTAGAAGGTAAGTGCATATTCGATGAGTTTTGGTTGACTGAAATCAACGGTATCTGTTTGGAGGTAGAAATTGTATTTGTCTCCCTTAGTAGGGCCGCCAACTACTGAAAAATTATCTATGGTTAGGCCAATGCTGTATTTGATATATTCTTGCAAAAACGTGTTGGTGTCATTGCCATAAACGGCTGCTGCCTCTGCTTTAAACGCCAATATTCTGAGGATGAATTCTTCGCTTCTGAGATCTTTGAGTTGATAGATATCGGCAATGTAGTTGTCCATCCAGGCCTCAAAGCCTAAGATTCTATAATTGATATCATTGGAATCCAAATTATAAAAAAGAAGTTCAATATCTTGTTCGGCTTCATTGTAAAACCGCTGGTCTATTTCGGGTAGTTCTAGGATATATCTCGAACGAGGTTGGGTATAGAGTAGTCCGCATTTGCTGCCACTACAAATTTGAATGGTGCTGATTTTAGGTAGGGCTAGTTCGGTATTGAAAATACCCATGGTATCGAGCGTAACGGTTTGNAACCATTTTTTTTCTTTGGTGAATTGATTGGTGAGCTCATAGATCTGAAGTTCTTGCTCATTCAAAAACGAAAGACCACGTATTTGAACTTGACTCCACAATGGAGTACAAAAGAGAAAGCAGCCAACAAGAAATTTGAGGTTCACGTGCATCAAACGAGGAGCTCAGGTTTGGTTACAAATGGAGAGATATCAGCACCGTTTTGATACATTTCTCTGATGATACTGGAGTTGATAGCGCTNTGCGCTTGTGCGGTTAAGAAAAAGACGGTGTCGATTCCCGAAATTGCATGGTTCATATGGCCAATACTGCGCTCATATTCGAAGTCTTTGGCATCGCGCAAGCCTCGAACAATATGTGTAGCACCTATTTCTTTACAAAATTCAACGGTTAGTTTCTGAAAAGAGGCCACCTGAATTTTGTTATTTGCGGCAAAAAGCGCGCGGATATGTTGAATCTTTTTATCCGTAGCAAAAAGTCCTTGTTTTTTGGAATTGATACCAACACCAATGATTACCTCATCGAATAAGCTCAGTGCTTGATGAACAATTGCTTCGTGGCCTTTGGTAAAAGGATCAAAGCTTCCAGGAAAAAGGCAGCGTTTCATATCTTATGCTTGAAAAAACTAAAATAAACATTTCCAAAATTTCGGCAAGCATCGAATTGTGGTAAGGCTGAAAAATCATGTTGTTTGCCGTGCTCAATGATGAGTAGTCCGGTAAGGCTCAAAAGTTCTTTTTCAAAAATGGTGATAATGAGCTCTTCGTGGAAACCTAAATGATAGGGTGGATCGGCAAAAATGAGGTCGTACTGGGTGTTTTTTGCATTGCGACAATAAATGACACAGTCCGATTTATAGACCTGCATTTGCTCGGTAATTTGAAGGGTCTGAACATTTTGTTTGAGGTATTGCACACAGCGCGGATGGCTGTCTATGGCCAACAAATGCGCAGCTCCTCGGCTCACAAATTCAAATGAAATATTGCCGGTTCCTGCGCAAAGATCGAGAACGCGTATATCTTCTAAATCAAACATGTTCGCCAACATATTAAACAGACCTTCTTTAGCGTAATCTGTGGTGGGTCTGGAAGGAAAGCCCGGCGGTGTGGCAAAGCGTTTGCCTTTTAATGATCCTCGAATGATGCGCACAAAATTTGGTTTTGGTAAGTGGGGGTGTCGTAAAATGTAGTCTGGTAGTGTTCGAAATCTTTGAATTGCTTTAGGAGCGCCTCAAAACTCCTGAAGTCAAAATTAGCGCTTGCGTCGTAGAGGTCGAGTTGCACATGGTTGGGCAACTGAAGCTTCTGTTGTTGGGCCAAAAGAAAATAAAGAATATCGCTGACTTGTTGGTATTCGTTGGTTGTGCAGCTCAATAATTGCCGTTCCTTAAAACACAGCAAGACAAAATGGGATTTTTCAATGAGCAGTGCAACCCGATCTGTTGCGTTATTTGCTTTCAAGTACTGAATTTGGTGCGCAATGCTATGTTTAACCAGCGTTACTTGAAGTTCATATTTAGCGTAGTCGTATAGCCATATAGGGATGCTGTAAATAAAGACGAGGTCGAGGTCTTCTAATATTTGATAGTTGAGGAAATATTGACTTGTCAACGGACCATGGTTGAGTTGGTAGTAGGCCGTTAGCTGAGTGGGGTCAAAAAGTGCTCTTGGAAAGAGCGTGTAGTCCGGGCCAAACCAAAAACAAGGACCAAGCGTACTTTTTAAGAGTGCTTCTTTGATTGGGTTTGACATGCGCTCCTTTGCAAAAGGTTTATCCATTTCTAGTGGATAGCTTGAATCTAACACGCTTGTTTGCGTCTGTTCGAGCATTAATAGTATTGAATCGGAATAATGAAGTACCAAACGCGACATAGCTTGTTTATAAGTCTTTTGGTTTGTGGCCTAAGTGCAAAGCTACAATATTTAATTTTGTTAAAGCGCAGAACGCCTCATTGATGACCCAGCAACTAATTTTTACCTCAGATCAAAACCAAGCTTTTGAACAATTCTTGGTGTTTTTGCGCGCCCATGAAGCAAGAAAAGTTTGGGTGCTAACAGGTTTTGCCGGCACCGGTAAATCGACACTTATTGCTCATATCGTCAAGCAAATGCACCAAGAAAAGCTTTCTTTTAAATTATTGGCGCCAACAGGGCGTGCAGCTAAGGTGCTTTCCAATTATGCGGGTTTTCCTGCAAGCACGATTCACCGACACATCTACTTTTCCGGTGGCGAATTAAGCAACCAAGGTCTTTCTTTGGCTAAAAACCTACACAAGAATACGCTGTTCTTTGTAGATGAAGCTTCAATGCTTCCTGCAAGTGCTTCCTTTGAGGCCAACAACGTATTAGAAGACCTACTCAATTATGTTTACGGCGGTGAAAATTGTCATTTGGTCTTTATTGGAGACCCCGGGCAGTTACCTCCCGTCGGACAAGACCACAGTATTGCCCTTTTACCCAAATTATTCTTGGAGGCCTTTCCATCGCTATTCATTTGGCATAGTCATTTGAGTCAGGTGGTGCGGGTAAAAGAAAATTCAGGCATTCTTTCGGTGGCCACTTTTCTGCGTCAAAAGCANACGTACACACTTCCAATACTTCCAAAACTCAAAAATCTAGATGATGCAACCGTGNTTCAAATTCATGGAGGTGAATTTCAAGATTATTTAGAGCAATCTATTGCCGATGTAGGAACAGATGAAACCATACTATTGACCTTGGCCAATAAACGGGCCAATCAGTGGAATTTAGAAATTCGAAACCGCCTGTTTTACCGAGAAGAGGTATTGGAGAAGGGCGATGTTCTGATGGTCGTAAAGAATAATTATTTCTGGCTAGACCCGAGCTCAAAAATGGGCTTTATTGCCAATGGCGAACTGGCACGCATAGAGCGGGTTAAAAAATTTGAGGCTTACTATGGCTTTGAATTTGCCGAACTTGACTTAAAATTTGTAGACTACCCCGATCAAGGATCAATTACCTGTAAGGTACACGTCCAAAGCTTATTGGAAGAAGGTCCAAATCTAAATCGAGACTTGATGCGCAAGTTGTTCTATGCCATTGAAGCAGAACACGCCGATATCAAAAACAAACAAAAGCGCTACAAAGAAGTCTTAAAAAACCCGTACTTCAATGCGCTTCAGATCAAATATGCGCATGCAGTCACAGTACATAAAGCGCAAGGAGGGCAGTGGGCACATGTATACGTAGACTACGGTTTTGTTCCGGAGGAGCGCAAGAATGCTGCTTATTTAAGATGGCTTTATACNGCCCTGACTCGAGCCAGTGAAAAACTATATTTACTCAATTTTCCGGAAGATTTTTTCGAAACTAATTAGACCAATGGTCAAATGCTTTTTGCTGTGCGGCAATTCGTTCGGTATGCATCTGTACCTGATGGGTCACAAAAAAGTGCCGGTCAACTTCCGGAATAAAACGCTCAAGAAGCTGGCCATTGCGCTCTATCAATAAGGTCTTGTTCTGGTTTTCATAGAAAGCCAACCAATGATCTAAACTCGGAAGCGCGCGCATTCCATTGACTGCAATAAGGAGATCGCCAATTGCTAAACCACCGGTGTCTGCCGGAGAACCCGGGTAGATGCTCAATACTTGCCAATCTTTACCTATTTGCTGTACTTTCATGCCGAGGCGCGCTTCTGCATAGCTTTTGCTCGGGTTTTGCTGTAGCTGTAGCCCAAAGTAATCAAAGGCCTCCTGCAGGAGCGCCTCATAGGCACAGGTCCCTAAAACGTAATCGGCAAAAAAGGAGTCAAATGATTCTCCCGCTAAATTTTCAAGGGTTGTTTGGTAATCAGCAAGCGTATAACCTTTTTGCGCTACACCAAAATTGAAGTAGAGGGTTTTNATGACCTGTTCAATACCTATTTTATTTTTNGTCGCTTTGCGCAGTCGGTAATCGACGTAGAAGGCCAACAAGCAACCCTCTGTGTAGATGGAGACTTTTCTGCCTGGTGCACCAGGTACATAACCGTCTAACCAAGTGTCAAAAGATGCAGTTGCAACACTCATGCTAAAACGACCAGGGTTGTCTAGGTGTTTTTGAACTTGTTTGCTGAGTTCTATTAGGTACTGTTCTATACTAAAAACACCACTTTTGAGTAAATAGAGATCGCCCAAATAGGTGGTGATCCCTTCGTAAATTAGCCCCGTCTGCGCGTAGTTCTCGCGCTTGAAGTTGTAGGGCTGCATTTCAGATGGTCTGAGTGCTTTGATATTCCATGAATGGTAGAGTTCATGCGAACAAACACCAAGTAATTCTGTATAAAGGATTCCGAAAACATCGCAAGAAGGCCCTAGGGCAATCACAGTAGAATCTAAATGCTCTACACCATGGTAGGCGGCATAAGGCAAGGATTGAATCAAAAATGTGTACTCCTTGCATGGGAATTCACCAAAATCTTGAAGCTGACGCTTGGTGAATTTTTCAAAATCTGCTAAAACGCGATCCCAAGGAATCATTTGCTGCTGATTGAAGCAAATATGAAAGCTGTATTCATTTACCAGGTAAGACCTTCGTTCTATTGCTGCACTGCATATCAAAGGGCTATCTGCCAAACGTTCAAAATTGGGTATCTCACACTTGTTATCTTCATCAAAATGTAAAGCAGAAGCAATTTGCCATGCTGCTGGAATATGCAATTTTAGTTGGTAGGCTTGTTGAGCCTGGGCAGCGTCGTAAAAAAAGCAATTGACNGGGTTGATGTATAGTTGTGTTGGGTCGAGAAAGGTAGAGCCNGCATTGAGTTCAGCGGCATAATAGCTGTAGCTTATTTTAATTTGAGTCAGGCCTTTGGTAGCAATNACCCAAGTGTCTTTTGCCGTTTTGTGCACAGCAAGAGGTTGGTTGTCTTCTCCAAATGCTTTGAAACCTTTGATGTTTTTTGCAAAGTTTCCGATCTCATAACGCCCTGGGCGCCAGCTGGGTAATTCTAATTGGAGTTCGTTTAATGCTGCATCTTGTTCAAAGACGGCGCTCAACTGAATGTAGCGCTGTTGAGCTTGTTGACAATATACTTGGTAGCGCACCATGATTTTAGGCGTATAATTCAGCTTGGAGTTGGGCTATTTTATCGTCGTGAAGGTAATCGTCGTAGGGCATCATTTTGTCAATAATTCCATTTGGCGTGAGTTCAACAATGCGGTTGGCAACGGTGCTCACTAATTCGTGGTCATGTGAGGTGAAAAGTAGTGTGCCTTGAAATTCTTGCATGGCGTTGTTGAGTGCCGTAATAGACTCGAGGTCGAGGTGGTTGGTGGGTTCATCCATCAAAAGCAAATTGGCTTTGGCGAGCATCATTTTAGAGAGCATACAACGTACTTTTTCACCACCAGACAATACCTTAGCCATTTTCATCGCTTCTTCTCCGGTAAAAAGCATGCGCCCGAGAAAGGTACGTAGGTATACTTCTTCGCGTTCTTCATCGGTATGTGCATATTGACGCAACCAATCTATGAGGCTAAGCTTTGCCTCAAAGTAATGGTGGTTGTCGTTGGGCAAATAGGCTGTGGTTATGGTGGTCCCGAAAGTGATTTCACCGCCATCCGATTTGAGGTTGCCGGAAAGAATTTCAAAGAAGTGGGTAAGAGCAACTGAGTCTCTGGAAATAAAAGCAATTTTGTCGCCTTTGTTGACGGTCAGGTAAAAATCTTTAAATAGCGTTTTGCCGTCAGCCGTTTTACTGAGGTTTTCTAAGCTCAAAATTTGATTACCGGCATCGCGCTCTTGATGAAAGGTGATACCAGGATAGCGTCTAGACGAAGGTTTAATTTCTTCGAGGTCGAGGTTGTCGAGCATTTTACGACGGCTGGTAGCTTGTTTAGATTTAGCTGCGTTTGCTGAGAACCGCGAGATAAACTCCATGAGTTCTTTTTTCTTTTCTTCGGCTTTTTTGTTTTTGTCGGCACGCTGGCGAGAAGCAAGCTGCGAAGACTGGTACCAAAAGGTGTAGTTACCTGTAAACATATTGAGTTTACTGTAATCGATGTCGCAGATGTGCGTACAGACCGTATCCAAGAAGTGTCTGTCGTGAGAAACGACAATAACGGTATTTCTGAAATCTAATAAGAAGTCTTCTAGCCAAGAAATGGTTTTAAGATCGAGGTCGTTGGTGGGTTCATCTAAAATCAGCACATCGGGGTTGCCAAAAAGCGCTTGAGCAAGCAATACGCGTACTTTGAGGTCGTTCGATAGTTCTTCCATGAGCATATAGTGCTTGGATTCATCAATGCCTAAGTTGCTCAGAAGGGTAGCTGCATCGGTTTCGGCATTCCAGCCCTCTAAATCTGCAAATTCACCTTCTAGTTCTGCTGTTTTCATGCCGTCTTCGTCGCTGAAATCTTCTTTGGCATAAAGCGCATCTTTTTCGACCATGATTTCGTAAAGGCGTTTGTGCCCCATGATGACTGTTTGCAACACAGCAATTGAATCAAACTCAAAGTGGTTTTGCTTGAGAAAAGCCATGCGCTTACCTGGCTCGAGGTCTACGCGGCCAGTTGTAGGGTCTTGGTCTCCGGTTAATATTTTGAGAAAAGTAGACTTGCCGGCACCATTGGCACCAATAACGCCGTAGCAGTTACCGTTGACAAATTTAGCGTTGACTTCATCAAAAAGTACGCGTTTACCGAATTGAAGAGAGAGGTTTGAAACCGAAAGCATCCTATAAATTTTTGCGCAAAGATAGGCAAAAGAAATCAGCTATTCTTACACGTATAAATGAAGGCAGGAGGGAAGTTGAGGGCCGTGTAATCGATTTGCACGTGCTTGAAATGCGCACCGTAAAGTTTTCGAAGACCTCTGGTATATTGAAATTGGATCAGTTTACCATTTGCATTTAAATTTTGCTTGATTTCTTCTAAAATGGTTTGTCTGAGTGCAGCAGGAAAGTTGGATAGCGGCAAGGAAGACAAGATGTAATCTGCTTTAGGAAGCTTAAGGTTATGAAGAATTTGCGTGATGTCTGTGGCTGAACCATGAACCAAGTGCAAATGTGGTGCGTCAAATTTATTGCGAAGATCCTTGAAAAAAGCGTCGTTGAGTTCAATAACGACCAACTGGCAAGGAGTAGCGATTTTGGAGAGCAGTTCTTTGGTAAATACGCCAGTGCCGGGCCCAAGTTCGATAATTACCTTGGCTTCATTAAACTGAATGGGCTTCAGCATTTTTTTGCTCAGAAAACGAGAACTTGGAAGCATTGATCCGACCGTGCGATTGGATTTGAAAAATTCTCTTAAAAAGGATCGTTTGGACATTAATCTTGGGCAATTGTAGCTTGTGCACCTTGGATAATTCCGATAATTTGACCTTTTAATAGCTGATCATGAAACGGGCTAAAACGCCATTGTTCTGCACGCATGTTGGCAACGTATGGGCTACTAGGGTCAAAGAGTGTGAGTTCAGCCCTTGCGCCAATTTCAATAGAAGAGGGTGCGAGGTCCAAAACTTTTCTTGGACCTACCGTTAAAGCGCTAATAATTTGTTCTATGGCGTGTGGTTTTTGGGTCATTAGGGCCGAAAAAACGGTTTCTAATTGAGGTGAGCCAAAATGAGCAAGGTCAAATTCAAGTTCTTTTTCCTCGGGATCAGCCGGGCGGTGGTCACTGACAATGGCGTCTATAGTACCGTTGGTAACGCCAGCCCATAGCGCCTCTTGATCAGCAGCAGTTCTGAGTACAGGTAGCACTTTGAAACGGGTGTCAAAGCCCAACATTTTTTCTTCGGTAAAGCAAAGATTCATGAGGTGTACATCGGCGGTGAGGTCAAGGCCTTGTTTTTTGGCAGTTCTTACGAGTTCAACACCTTCAGCTGTGCTAAGGCCAGAAAGGTGCATTTTACCACCTGTATAAGCCAATAAGCGAATATTTCTTTCTATTTCGATGAGTTCTGAAATGTGTGGATCTGCTTTCAAGCCAGTGCGCGTAGAAGCACTCCCTTCATTGACCTGTGCTTTTGCACTCAAAGATGCATTGCGCGCCAATAAAGCAACACGCCCACCAAAATCTTTGGTGTAGAGCAAGGCGCGGTGGAGTAAACCTGCACTTGGGCTTTGTGTGTCGTCGGTAAAGAGACGAACACCCGTAGTGAAGAGTTCATACATTTCTGCGAGTTCTTCGCCAGCGTTTCCTTTAGAGAGGGCTCCATTGATGCCAATGAGCGTTGTGCTATTTTGACCCTGTTGTTGAACGTAGGTTACCAGTGCTTTGTTGTCCATGACTGGCTGTGTGTTGGGTTGGATGTACACGCGTGTGTAACCACCAGCACTTGCAGCGTCAAGGCCACTTGCTATGGTTTCTTTTTGTTCATAGCCTGGGTCGCAGAAATCTGTTTTGAGATCGATAAAGCCCGGGGCAACGCAAAGGTTTGGCGCAGTAACTTGTAGCGCATCGGTATGTTGTAGTCCTGGACCTATTTCAGTAATGACACCGTCGATAAGCAGAAGATCTACCTTTTGTTGATTCCAGCTTGACTGTGGGTCGTATATTTTTGCGTTGTTGATTTGAATTTTCATTTCCACCATTTTAACAAAGAGAGTTCCACTAAGAGAAAAATAAGTCCAAAAATTAGAAAGAGGCGCCAATAGCTATTGCTCTCCTTGAGTTCTATAGCGGTGAGGCTTTGTCCTTCTTTGATTTGGTTAAAGTTACAATTTTTTATTCCGTTCGATTCGAGTAAATCAATAAGTTCACTTTTTGATAGCAATTTGAGTTGAGACTCTATGCGGTTGTAGTTAAGCGCTATTTGGGCAAGTGTTTCGATACCTTTGAGTTCATATAAACCAGCTTTTAATCTCTCGAGTGCTGCGGTACCTCCAATTTGTAGGCGAAGGTTATTGGGTGTGCCTACATACTGCACAATGAATTCTGTTTCTGCTGAGATGAAGCGCAGTGGTGCTTCATTTGAATGACTGGCCCTCACTTTAATTTGCGCATCTTTTCCGAGAATGGCATAATTGGGATAGCGTTGACTTGCAAATTCAGCACAGCGCAATAATATGGTCGGGAACAGTGACTGATTAACCATACTGCCAAAAGAGGTTTGTAGGGCAGTGGTCCATAAAAAAGCAGTTGTATTGCTGCGCATAAACAGCGCTTGACCAGAACGGGTAATGAGAAGTGGTGTAGCGCTGCTGTTTGCAGCATTTAGCACACTGTAGGCTTTTTTAACCATTGGCACGTTCCATTTTTGTTGTTTTTTTTCAAATACGCCGCTAAAGAATGGGTCGGCGTCGTTTATGCGCTGTAAGTTCAGTGCATTGGCTTGAGGTGCACCAAGTTCGCAAAGGGAGAGCTCGCGAAGTAGCGGGTTATAATCATTGAATGTAATGGCCTCACCTGGAATAATTAAGATGCGTTGCCCATTTTGGTGGGCTGTAAGTAGATCTTCTCGAAGCCCGCTAGAGATTTCGTCGAGCCCATTCAAGACGATGAGGTCAGTTTCAGCAAGTGCGGTGGAGGATACTTGCCCTGGAAGGGTCTTCCATACTTTATAGCGTTCCTCTACTGCAAACGCCTTGGCCACGTTAGGGCTTGAATTGGCCTCTTCTATCAAGTATATGTTGGTCTGGTCTGGGACTTCATAAGAAAAATACCAAGTGTCGTCGAAATGGATTTGTTGGTCGTTGATGTGTGCCTGACACAACACACTACCATTGTTGATTTCTTTATAAGGAAAACTGGCGATTTGTTCAGCGCCTGCATCAATTTGCATGAACATGGTGCGTTTGATTTGCCCAATTTTGATGTTGAGTTCCAAGCGTTTTTTTGCTTGCGTTCCAAAATTTTGGACCCTAACCATGAGCATTTGATCCGTATTTATATGATGGGTAGGTTTGGCAAACCAAATGCTATCAATATAGGCGTTTTGGTTTTGCTGTGCCTTGAGTTGATAGGCAAAAAAGGACTGATTTGCTTCGGGCTTTTGCTGTTCAAGTTGAGCCTGACTTTGCTGAAAATCGGAGATGAAAACCTGTTTAATTTGTCCGAGTTTTTCTTTGAGTTCTTGGTGTTTTTTGATTTGTCTTTGTTGCCAGCTTAGTACGTCGTCGAGTGTGCGGGTCAGGGCATAACTTTCAATTTGATCTAGGTAGCGCAGGGCTTCGGCTTTGGTCTGAAATCTTTGTTCGACATGATTGAGTGCATTGCTGCAAATCAGTACACGTGTGGCTGGGCTAACCGTTTGTAGCATGCGCTTTGCGAGTTCGCGTCCTTCTGAAAGGAGGGTTCCTTCGGTGCCAATTGCAGTCATGGAGAAAGAGTTGTCCAGATAGATCAAAAGCGCAGGTTTGCCGCTGCGTTGGCCTTCTCCATTTTTACTTTGTGGCTGTGCAAAGGCAAAGATTAAAGCCGTGAAGGCAAGAAGTCTGGATAGAAGAACGAGAAGTTGCTTGAGTTTTCTGGTACTTTGTTGTTCCTTTTCAAGGAATTGAATAAAGCGCAACGACGAAAAATAAAGGGTCTTGCGTTTTCTAAAATGAAAAAGATGAATAACAATTGGAATAAGTAGAAAGAAAAGGAACCATAAGCGTTCTGGGTGTACAAATTCCATATATCAAAGGTAATAAAAATCAACAATTATGCTAAAAAAAAACTGCCCTTGTTGGGGCAGTTTAAGGACGATTGGAATCAGGTAAAGTCAGTTTTTAATGGCGTCTAGACGTGCTTTGTATTCCTTCGCTTTTTCGATATTACCAAGTTTCATATTGGTTTTGTAAAGAATATCTAAGATCGCTTTGTCATTTTCATTTTGAGCTGCATATTTTTCGAGCGGATCCAATGCTTGTTTAAAAAGATTCATGGCCTCGGCTTCTAGTGTTGCTGCCTTGGGGTCTTTGTAGTCTAGCTCTACTGTGGCATTGCGCTTTTCTACGGCAAGATTATACAAGTGCGCACCGAGTTGATAAAGTGCCTCGCTGTAGTTAGGATCAATTTCGAGGGCTTTTTGCAGTGCTGCAGTGGCTTTATCGTTTTCTTTTTTGTCCATGTAGCTCGTGCCGAGTACGTAATAGAGTTGCTTGTTAAGCGGATCGAGCGCAAGCGCTTTGTTGATATAGGTTTCGGTTGCTGTTACATCGCCTTTTTGCAGGTTAATATTGACCAAACTAATCAGGATATCAATATTTTGTGGCATGGCTTCAGCAATTTTGGAGGCAAATGCGATGGCTTCATCGTATTTTTTGGCAGCTAGGTAATCTTCAACGGCATAGTTGGCTGCCAAAGAGGTGTTGACTTCGGCATCTTTAAAGCTTTCGCCAATATACGTTTTCATTTCTGTTGCAGCCAAGAAAGCATCTGCAGCAGCTTCGTACTTTTTGGCATTGTAGGCAATGATACCCTGGTTAAACATGAAATCTACGCGGAGGTTGATAAAACTTAGTGCGTCACCAACCCAGGCTTTTTTGGGGTCTTCGAGTACCTTTTTGAAAGAGGCAACAGCAACTTCTTTGTTGGCAGCGAGGCTGGCTTCATTTAATGGAGTTCCGTTGCTTGCTGCTTCAAGCGTAGCGGTTTCGTTGAGCGCATAGTAGATTTCTGCGCGATACAAGTGCATTTTAAAATCTTCGGCGGTTTCGGCATTTGCAGCGGCGAGGTCGATGAAATTTTTGGCCTCAGTGACAATTTTTATGTTTGCTGCAATTTCGCCAGTTGGGTTGTATTTGCGCATCAAAAGAATGGCGTCGGTGAGGTTCTTTTTTTGGGCAAAAGTAGCTGTGCTGATCACAAGACTCAGACCAGCTAGGAGGAGTAGGAGGAGTTGTTTTTTCATTGCTTTAATTTTATTCGCTTGGTGCGTCGTTATTTTCAATTTCTGTGCCATTTTCTTCACCTTCGATGATTTCGTCTTCATCTTCATCTTCGGCGCGCGGAACGCGAGCTATGGCTGCGATTTCAGCGTTGGCCTTGAGGTTGATAAGTTTGACGCCTTGTGCTGCACGACCCATAGTGCGTATGGTGTCAATGTGCATGCGGATGGTAACGCCAGATTTGGTAATGATCATGAGGTCGTCTTCGTCGAAAACATTTTGAATAGAGAGGAGCTTGCCTGTTTTATCGGTAATGTTTAACGTTTTGACACCTTTGCCACCACGGTTGGTGATGCGGTAAACGGGTTCGTTGTCTTCTGGATCATTGAGGAAGGTGCGCTTGCCATACCCTTTTTCTGACACCACTAAAATCGTAGAGAAGATGTCTTCTACGCAGATCATGCCAATGACCACATCTGAGGCAGAAGTGAGCGTTACACCGCGCACACCTGAGGCATTTCGGCCCATCGGACGAACGGTAGACTCGTTGAAGCGAATCGCACGCCCTTCACTGGTGGCCAATACGATTTCGTTGCTACCGTTAGTAAGTTTTGCTTCGAGTAGTTCGTCGTTGTCTCGGATTCCGATGGCGTTGATTCCATTGCTGCGCGGTCTTGAATAGGCCTCGAGCGAGGTTTTTTTGATGACCCCTTGCTTGGTACACATCACGATAAAGTTGTTTTCGACGTAGTCTTTATCGGTGAGGTCGAGGACTTTGACGTAGGCTTTGACTTTGTCGTCTCCAGGAATATTAATAAGGTTTTGGATGGCGCGCCCTTTGGAGGTTTTATTGCCTTCTGGTATTTCGTATACGCGCATCCAGAAACAACGTCCTTTTTCTGTAAAAATGAGGAGGTAGTTGTGGTTGGTGGCGACAAATAGATGTTCGAGGAAGTCTTGGTCNCGGGTGGCGGAGCCTTTGGAGCCCATGCCGCCTCGGTTTTGCACTTTGTATTCTGCGAGGTTTGTACGCTTGATATAGCCTGCGTGAGAAATTGTAACGACTACTTCTTCGTCGGCGATGAGGTCCTCCATGCGCATTTCACTGGCGCTGTATTCGATTGAGGAGCGGCGTTCGTCACCGTATTTGGCGCGCACTTCAGAGAGTTCATCTTTGATGATTTGCATGCGGCGCTCTTCGCGGTCTAAGATGTCTTTTAGATCGGTAATGAGCTTCATAAGCTCGTCGTATTCTGCTCTGAGTTTGTCTTGCTCTAGGCCAGTGAGTTGGCGCAAGCGCATATCGACAATGGCACGGGTTTGGATATCTGACAAACCAAAACGGGTTGCCAAGCGCTCTCTTGCGTCGTCCGGACTGGCCGATGTTTTGATGATTTCAATGACTTCGTCGATGTTGTCTGAAGCGATGATGAGACCTTCTAGGATGTGGGCGCGCTCTTCTGCTTTACGCAATTCAAAACGCGTTCGGCGAATAACGACTTCGTGACGAAACTCTACAAACTCTTGAATGAGGTCTCGGACGTTCAATAAGCGAGGACGGCCGTCGACCAAACAAATATTGTTGACGGAAAAAGAGGTCTGGAGTTGGGTAAACTTATAGAGTTTGTTGAGCACCACATTGGCAATGGCGTCGCGTTTGATTTCAAATACAATGCGCATACCATTGCGGTCAGATTCGTCGCGCAAGTCGGAGATGCCTTCTATTTTTTTATCGTTAACCAAGTCGGCGATCTTTTTGATCATTTCGGCTTTGTTGACTTGGTATGGAATTTCGGTAACAATGATTTGCTCCCGGCCGTTTTCTTCTTCGATTTCAGCTTTTCCACGGATAACAACACGGCCTCGGCCCGTTAAAAAAGCGTCTCGAACACCTTCGTATCCGTAGATAATACCACCTGTCGGAAAGTCAGGAGCTTTGATGTATTGAAGTAATTCTTCTGGTGTAATGTCGTTGTTGTCGATGTAGGCTACGATCCCGTCTACAACTTCTGTGAGGTTGTGCGGTGCCATGTTGGTGGCCATTCCCACGGCAATTCCAGAAGCACCATTGATAAGTAGGTTTGGGATTTTGGTGGGCATTACGGTGGGCTCTTGCAAGGAGTCGTCAAAGTTGGGACGAAAATCGACCGTTTCTTTTTCCAGATCGTCGAGCATTTCTTCGGCAATTTTGCGCAAGCGTGCTTCTGTGTAACGCATGGCAGCAGGGCTGTCGCCGTCGACAGAGCCAAAGTTACCTTGGCCATCGACCAGCGGGTAGCGCAAAGACCAGTGTTGAGCCATACGGACCATGGTGTCGTAGACTGAGCTGTCGCCATGGGGGTGGTACTTACCCAAAACCTCACCAACGATTCTGGCGGATTTTTTGTAGGGACGATTTGAGAATACGCCGAGATCTTGCATGCCGTAGAGTACTCTGCGGTGAACGGGTTTGAATCCGTCGCGGACGTCGGGGAGTGCACGTGAAACAATAACAGACATCGAGTAGTCGATGTATGCAGATTTCATTTCATCTTCGATGTTGATCTGAATGATTTTTTCGCCTTCAGCCATATTTTTAAGTTAGTCTTTGCGTTAAATTAATTAGCGTGTTCAAAATTAATAAATTGAAGCCCCCTTTGGCCCAGCTTTCCTATTTTTTACTAACAAAATGCGCATATAAATTGTGGATAAAACCGGATGTTGTGCGCAGATAAAAGTTATATTTGTAACAAGCAATTGTAAATCATGGAAGCTAAATTTTCTCCGCGTGTCAAAGACATGATCAGCTACAGTAGAGACGAGGCTGTTCGCTTGTCCAATGAATTTGTAGGGGCCGAACATTTATTACTCGGNCTGATCCGCCTCAATGAAGGCACGGCTATTCGAATTGTCCAAGAATTTAAACTCGACCTCGTTCAGCTCAAAGAAGAACTNGAGAAAATATTGGCCAAGACCGCAGTCAGAGAACTCGTCAATCTCAATTTACCATTACTCAAGCAGGCTGAAAACATCATCAAGCAGTCTTACCTAGAAGCCAAAGAATTCAAACAAAATATCATCGGCACAGAACACCTTTTATTAACCATACTGCGCTACGAAGACTCCGTAGCTTGCCAAGTGCTCAATAAGTATGGCATCATGTACGAAAACGCAAGAGACGAATACGAACTTATGTTACAAGACAAACAACAACCTCGCGCTGAATTTCCGAGCTCCGGACAAGAAGAAAACGAAGAAAACTTCGGGCAANCGCAGCGCAAAAGCGCCGATCCTAAATCCAAAACGCCAGTTCTAGATAACTTCGGCCGAGACCTGACCAAAATGGCAGAACTAGGCAGGCTCGATCCAATTGTNGGTCGCGAAAAAGAAATCGAACGCGTGAGTCAAATTTTATCGCGTCGAAAAAAGAACAATCCGATCTTGATTGGTGAGCCAGGGGTGGGTAAATCTGCAATTGCAGAAGGCTTGGCCTTGCGCATCGTGCAACGAAAGGTTTCTAGAATACTTTTTAATAAGCGCATCGTGTCTCTCGATCTGGCCTCGTTAGTGGCGGGAACCAAATACAGGGGTCAGTTTGAAG
>JGI25925J51416_10000135_pt1 | contig 15986 bp, 17 predicted proteins | sample LauGreFaBDMM15DN_2_FD_51416 | JGI IMG/M metagenome (IMG submission 51416) | reverse complement strand
GGCGCCGTCGCAGTTATCGCAGATAGAGGTCTTGGTCTTCGTGGGCTTGCATCCGCTATTCGTGCGTCGCGGGTGAAACACGTCATTGGGCCGGTGAAAGCAATAGTTGCGGCGGGATTGTTGCGATGGGCACCTCGTGCTTCAATGATTCGCCTTTCTACACTTGCCAGTTCTCCTGTTGTCTCGAAACTTGAATTCGTGAGCGCTCCTGAACCAAGTGCTGATGATCTTGCGGCAGTGTTATTTACGTCCGGGGCAACGGGCCCTGCCAAGGGTGTGCGTTACACACATCGCCAGTTGTATGCACAACGTGATGCTCTGCAAAAGACATACAACATTATTCCGACAGACACGTTTGTCGCTGCTTTTGCTCCCTTTGCCTTGTATGGACCAGCGCTAGGCATTGCGACCGGATTAGCCGATATGGATGTGACATCGCCCGGCACACTGACTGCGGCGGCGCTTGATGATGCCTGCCGTCGAGTGGGTGCGACAATGGTGTTTGCATCACCGGCAGCTTTGGCGAACGTTGTCAAGACTGCAACGACAGACTTGCCGCACCTTCGCACAGTTCGTCTTGTGATGTCTGCTGGTGCGCCCGTACCAATCAAGACGTTGCANGAAGTCTCGCTTTTGTGCCCCAGTGCTGAACTGCACACGCCATATGGCATGACAGAAATGTTGCCCGTTGCTGATGTGTCGTTGAGAGATTTGATGCGTATCGGAACAGGGCAGGGAGTCTGTGTTGGCAAGCCAGTGAGTGGCTGTGAAGTTCGTATCGACAATGAAACATCAGAACTTTTGGTGTCGGCACCCTGGATGTCGGCAGGGTATGACTCGTTGTGGCTCACGCAACATAATGCACGCCCAATACTGGGTGTCGGTAGTCAATCTGCCACGTGGCACCGCACTGGTGACGTGGGCCATATCGACAGTGAAGGCAATGTATGGATCGAAGGACGTTTGGTGCATGTGATTCANACATCACATGGGCCCATTGCGCCTGTTCCCCTGGAGATAGCAGTTGAGGCATTACCGAACGTTGTTCGTGTCGCTGCAGTGGGGATTGGACCAGTTGACGTGCAACAACTTGTCATTGTCGTGGAGACCACGAACAGCAACGACGGCCCNGCTGAAGCAGAACTAACCGACGCAGTGCGTACTGCACTGGCTCCGTTAACAATTTCCTCAGTGTGGGCAACTAAGAAACTTCCTGTTGATATTCGCCACAATTCAAAGATTGACCGCACCGCAGTATCAAAAAAGATGGCGCAAATTTTGTCGGGTGCCAGGAAGTGAAAGTCTTAGTAACGGGTACTGGCAGTTTGCTGCTCGGTGGTATCGCCAGTGAACTTGTACGGCGTGGTGATGAAGTGGTGTGTTTGCAACGCCGGCCCGCAGCATTCTTGGGGCACCAAAATGCGCGTGAAGTCCTTGCCGATATTTGTGATGCGAAAGCAGTTGCCTTGGCTACACAGGGGTGTGATGCCGTCATTCACGGAGCAGCACGCGTTGGAGTTGTTGGTTCGCAGAAAGATTTCTACGACACCAATGTGCGTGGAACTGAAAATATAATTCGGGCTGCTGAACAGCATAACCTTTCGCGGTTGGTGTTTGTATCAACTCCGTCAGTTGCCCACACTGGTGATTCACTGATTGGCGCGCCAACTGGTGAAGCCGAAATTGGTCGCTCACGTTCGCACTACGCGGAATCAAAAGCAATTGCTGAACGCACAGTCTTAAATGCACGGAGCAATCAGCTTGCGGTCATCGCCATTCGTCCACATTTGGTCTGGGGCCCTGGGGATACACAATTAGTTGGTCGAATTGTGGACCGTGCAGCAAGTGGACGTCTTGCGGTTATTGGCACCGGAAATGCATTGGTTGATTCCACCTATATCGACAATGCGATCAGTGGGCACATTGCGGCGCTTGATGCCCTGCACATAGGTTCAGCGTGTGACGGCAAGGCGTACGTCATCTCAAACGGCGAACCGCGAACTGTGAACGAACTGATGCGCTCAATGTGCGAATCAGCTGGTGTTCCATTTGAACCGCGACATCTTTCGTTGGCGCTAGGAGTTCGGCTTGGGTCACTGATTGAGAGACTATGGCCGCTCATGCGATCATCTGAACCACCACTAACGCGCTTTATTGCAGAACAATTAGGTACAGCGCACTGGTTTGACCAGCGTGCAGTTCAGCAAGATTTGGGCTGGACGCCACACGTTTCTCTCGATGAAGGTTTTCAGCGATTAACGCAATGGTTTGCGTCGCGGTAGTTCAATTATTGTTATAACGAGTACACGCGAGTTGCAGTACCTCGGAACAACGCATCTTTTTCTGCTTCAGTAAATGATGCGGTCATTTTCTTAAAAGCATTCCATACGACTGTGTATGACAATGAGAATCGGTCGACGGGGAAGTTGGATTCGAACATGCAACGTTCTGGTCCAAAACATTCAATGGTGTGATCGAAGTACTTCTTTTGTACCGCGATGAATTCGTCAGACGTTGGCGGTTTTTCTGCCGTATGCCAGCCGAATCCATTGTCAGGCATCGCCAACCCTCCTAATTTTGCAACGACGTTGGAGCACTGTGCGATTGCAGCGATGTCTTTTTTCCATTGAGTAAAGATCTCGTCCCGTTGTGATTCGTATGGCCCAACACCTAAGGGCGTTCCAAAATGGTCAAGCACCATTGTTGTACTGGGAACCGCACGGGCCAGTTCTAGGAATTCTGAGTTCTGATAGTGGTAATGCCACGAGTCGTATGTCAGGCCCCGTGCGCCGAGGGTTGCAACACCGCGTCGAAAGTTTGCGTCCTTGTATAAGTCCTTCGTTGCTCGGCCGGGGATCGCTAGTACTTCAGGGTGGTCGGCTCGGGCTAGTGCATCACGTATACCGCGCAGCAGGCCATGACCAGCTTGCGTATGCGCATCAAGAATGTCGTTGAGATCATCGCGACTCAGGTCGGCGTGAGCAACAATGCCAGAGATGAGGTGGGTTGGGTCACGCAGTGATTCTCCGGCAACGAACTCTGTTTCGCCCACTGGAGCAAGATGAGCAGGTCCGTTGTCGCGATAACTGGCGCCGCATTCAATGAAGACTGTTTTTTCTATGAGATGGCCTGCAGTGGTATCGCCGTGCAATTGATCGAGTCCGTAGGGCAATGAACCACCGATGGGCCATAGATGGTGGTGGGGGTCAACGATGCGGCGAGAGGGGTCAATGGCCTCTTCGTGGACTTGGCTAAACCATTCTGGGGTTCCAGGCNCGTAACTATTCATCTCAATGTTCTAATACCTGCCCATTGTCATTGGCGTACTGGCAGGAAAATTATGCAAGTGACACGATAAGGGGGCACAAACAGGGCAAAATAGATGCTGATGTTGACAGCCCGCCGCCTCACTACTTACACAGCAACAGTGTGCATGGTTCTTGCGATTCTGATTCAGCAAGTCGTGTCTCGCGGGTCTCTTTCAAATTTTGACAAAACGGCTCGGCTGACTTCTCGAGACATCGATGCATCAATAGATTTCTTTTCTGTCACGGTCATGTTTGGTCTGCGAGGAATTATTCTCACGATTTGTCTTCCTATTCTTGGATGGGTCTCTTGGAAGCGACGTTCGTGGATTCCGATTGTGGGCTTTCTTATTGTCCTTCTCCTTGAAACGGGAATTGCAGGAGCATTGAAAATTTCTGTAGGAAGAATATTTCCGTATCAGTACGAGAACTTTTTCAGCAGAATGATGATTGGGCAGGACGAGTTGGCGTTTCCCTCAGGACACGCTGCGAACTGTGTTGCGTTGTGGGGATACGTCGTGTGGTATTTCACACAGGCCGGATCTGTGTCACGTCGAGTTGGCACGTGGTTAGTGGTGCTTGCAAGTTGCACAGTTGGTGTCTCATCATGGCTAATCAGAACTCATTGGCCAACAGATTTACTTGCTGGCTATGCAGTCGGCCTTGCTGCGCTTTTGGCAGTCATTGGTTTGTATACGGCACTCGGATTTAATCCCGAGGCCACGTCTCACCGCTCGCAAGAAGTTCATCGCGAAACTGCGGATGCGCAATAGCCGCTAGCGCGCTTGCACGTTCGCGAATAGTACGACCCTCTAATTCAGCAACACCAAATTCAGTAATAATTGTGTCCACTTGATGGCGAGGAGTACTGACAACACTTCCGGCAGGAAGAATGCCCATGATGCGACTTGTTAGTACGCCATTGATCATTGTGGTGGACGGTAGACAGATAAGACTTCGGTCAGTCGCGTCAAGCCCTGGTCCTGACACGAAATCTTCATGACCGCCGACCCCGCTGAATTGAGTACCACCAATGGTGTCAGCAACAACTTGCCCAGCAAGGTCGACAGCGAGTGCACCGTTGATAGTGACCATGTTGCGATTGCTGGCAATTAGTTCTGGTGAGTTCACAATTTTCACGGGTAAAAAACGAACAGCGTCGTTGTTATGCAGCCAGGTGTAGAGCTCTGGAATTCCAGCTGCAAATGTCGTTGGCGAGAATCCATCGAATGTGCTGCCCTTATTGTTTGTCACTTTTCCTACCTGATGTAAGCGCATAAGCCCAGTTGTAAACATTTCTGAATGCACACCGAAATCTCCCATGTCACTTGCAGCGAGTGAGAGTGCAATTTGATTCGGAATGCCACCGATACCTGTTTGTAATGTGCTCCCAGAATGAATGAAAGACAGGGCAATATCTGCGATTGTTCGTTCCGCATCGCTTGGCTCTGTATCTGCCAAGTTCAGCGGTGTTCGGTCTGTTTCGATGAGACAATCAATCGCATCCACATGAATGCGGTGTTCATGAGGCGCTACGCCAAAGGTGCGTGGGAAATGTTCGCTAACTTCAACAAGAAGAATCCGTTCTGGGTCCGCACTTGCGCGATGGATCTCATCAACAGTCGCGCCTGCATGTACGGACAAACTGACCCAGCCGTCAACAGGTAGTGAACCGGCTGTTGCCATAATCCGCGGCCGCATTTTTTCAAGAATTGGTTCAAAACGACGAAAGTCTGCCGGAACGAAATCAATAGAGGCGCCAGAGTCACGCAAAAAGCGTTCGGCAGGACCGAAAAATCCGCTGCGATAATGCACGCCAGGTTTCGCGAGAACCGCGTACAGGTCTGGCATCAGCGCACCTGAGATCTGTAGGTCGACATAGTCGTCTCGGTCGCCAAGGGCATGCATGAATCCGCCTGGCACACCTGGCCCAAGGGGGACCGCCAGAGTGTCCGTCGGACGCACGACGGCGACGGCTTCCGGGATTGTCATACGAGCCATATGTCCTATGGTACGCAGGTAGCAGATTGGAAATGCATCTGGCAGGCTCGTAGTCATGCAGCAATTCGACGTTCTCATCATTGGTGGGGGGCCTGCTGGGTCGGCTGCAGCCATCACTGCGGCCCGAGCTGGATTACGTGTTGTCCTGTTTGAAAAAGGACCATATGGTCGCGACAAGGTATGTGGTGATGGTCTTACCCCTCGTGCCATTGCAGCTCTGAATGATTTAGGCATTGACCATTCCGTTGCNCACCGTATTGACGGCNTGCGAATGATTACAGGTAAGAAGCAGCGCGAACTTTCATGGCCATCGACAACGCGTTTTCCGAATCACGGTGCGGTGTGGCCACGTCAACGATTCGACAATCATCTTTTAGATGTTGCGATTGCAAGTGGNGCAGATGTCCGATTCGAATCCGAAGCACTACCCGTTCTTGAAGATGCTCGTGTTGTCGGTGTCAGTGTGGGAACTGAAACCTTTCGTGCGCCGCTCACTATTTTGGCTGCAGGTGCACAAGGAATGGCCGCAAAGATGTTGGGCGCAGAACGCGACCCGAATGAACCGTTTGGTCTTGCAATACGTGCCTACGCGCCAACACCGCGTCATGGCGAACGCCATCTTGAAGCGTGTCTCAGTCTTAGTGACGAACACGGCGTTGCAGTTCCTGGGTATGGCTGGATGTTTCCTGCTGGTGATGGCACCGTGAACATTGGTGTGGGTGCACTGAGCACCATGAAAGGATTCAAGAAATTGAATCTCAACAAGTTGCTTGACCAGTATTCAACCTTGGTGCGCGATTCATGGTCGCTTGGNGAATACATCGAAAAACCGCGTGCATGGAGATTGCCGATGAGTTGCACCAAACGTCACGGCCCAGGCTGGGTAGCAATCGGTGATGCGGCCGGATTTGTTAACCCAATGAACGGCGAGGGAATTGACTACGGACTTGAATCAGGAATGTTGGCCATTGAGCGATTTATTGCAGATCCAAATACAGCATCTGAGTCATACAACGAATTGGTGGGCGAGCGATTCGATGCATTTTTACGCACGGGGCGCAGATTTAGTTTCATCATTGGCCATCCATGGCTGTTGAAGCCAGGTTTGCGACTTGCAGTTGGCACCCANGTGGCAGCAGACATCACATTGGCCGTCATGGGCAATCTCATTGATTCAAAAACACCTGGTGCTGCNGGGCGTGTAATGAAAATTGCTGATGGCGCNTTACGNNTTGCTGACCCCGTCTTGCGACGCACNCGCGCCAAGGCATAAAACACGTCGTAGCAAGCCGTGTAAGCCGTAGTGGGCACAGATAGGTTGGGTGCCATGAGTGCAATGAAACCNGATCTTTCCATTCCCGCAGGGGACGCCCCTTCCGAACTTGTTTTAGAAGACATNACCGTTGGTGANGGCAAAGAAGCAGTCGCAGGNACAAACGTAGAAGTGCATTACGTCGGTGTTGCATGGAGCACACAACGTCAATTCGATGCATCGTGGGATCGCAACGAAACNTTTGAATTTNGTCTNGGTGCTGGNCAAGTGATTTCTGGTTGGGATCAGGGTGTTGCCGGTATGAAAGTTGGCGGACGCCGNCGCATNACNATTCCTGCTCATCTTGGGTACGGATCACAGGGTGCAGGCGGAGTCATCAAGGGTGGAGAAACTCTTGTCTTCGTTGTCGATTTGTTGAACGTCAACTAATCATGTCTGTTTTGATCTTCTGAATGCGTAACTGAGATGCAACCTGTGGTCGTCTACGACGGTGATTGTGGAATCTGTGAAGCTTCTGGTCGGTGGATCATTGCTCATATTCCTGCTGTCGACGTTGTATCGCATCATCAATACGGGCTCTCACATATCGGCTCCGTGTGGTTTGTGACTGATAACGGCAGATCAGAAGGCGCTGCGGCCATTTCAGCTATTTTGAAATTGGCTAATGCTCGTGTGTACCGCGCCATTGGTGTTGTAATCGGGCTGCCAGGAGTGCTCTTTATTGCGGGGCTTGTGTATGCATTAATAGCCCGTAATCGACGTCATATCTCGCGACTCTTGGGTATGAATGCCTGCGGACTTCCTCCGCGATAATCAATTGCAGTAGTGCCCAGTTGCTTTTGCGATAGACCACCCTATGAATGCTCTTGTTGTGTACTGCCATCCCGTTGAGGGAAGTTTCTGTTCTGCGATGCGTGATGCCGCCGTTTCGGGTTTGAGTGTCGCAGGGTACACAGTAGATGTCATTGACCTTGCGGCTGAACATTTCAATCCGGTGATGTCGACTGCAGAGTGGAATTTGTATTCTGAGGGCAGTGGCGAGATTCCAATCGGTCTCGAGCGTGATGTTTCTCTTGTGAAGGCCGCCGAAATAATTGTGTTCGTGTATCCCACGTGGTGGGGTGGGTTGCCCGCACAACTAAAAGGTTGGTTGGAACGCGTGATGTTGCCAGGAACAGCGTTTGTGTTTAACGAAAACAACAAAGTGAGGCCAGGACTGAGAAATATCCGACGCATACACATTGCGTCAACCTTTGGCTCGCCATGGCTATACGTACGTTTTGTGAACGACAATGGTCGTCGCATTCTGGCCCGCGCATTTCGAATGAACACGTCGTGGCGAACAAAAGTGTCCACATCAAGTCTGTATGCAATGGATACAGCTACAGATGAGAGCAGGAAGAGCTTCCTTCTTTCTTTGCAGAAAAAAATGGAGAACATATGAAAGTTCTTCTAGTTCTTGCGCATCCCTCAGAAGAATCTTTCGTTTCCTTTCTCTCTTCTGAAGTGAGTACTGAATTGAAAAGTGGCGGTCATGAAGTTCGCTACCATGATTTATGGACTGAGAATTTCAGTCCGGTGTTTACGCCGTATGAACGGTTGAATCATGTTGGTGACGTGGCAGAGAAACTAAAGGAACTTCCCGAATTACAACAGCACATGAAGATCTGCAGTGGTGTGATGCGTTGGTGCTTGTGTACCCCACGTGGTGGTCAGGGCAACCCGCAATCTTAAAAGGCTGGTTTGACCGAGTGTTGATGAATGGAGTGGCATGGGTGCTTCCTGACGGGGCGAACCGAATTCAGCCACTTCTTACCAATGTGCGGCATTTGATCGTGGTGACCACGCACGGATCAGGCAAGTTCGTTAATGCGCTTGAAGGGGAGTCGGGGAAACGAACCGTATTCCGCTCGGTACGTCTNATGCTGCACCGTCGTGTTCGTTGTGAATGGCTTGCGATGTACGGCATAGATAATGCCACGCCTCTACAACGCCAAAAATTCTCAGCGCGTGTGCGCCGACGAATCAGCCGCGTATTGGGTTAGCACGGTTCATTGCANCTGAGGTCTGTCTAGTACCGTCGCAAGTATGAAAGCTTTGCAAGTACAGCAACTTGGTTCACTCGATGACATTGAGATTGTNGTGNTTGATTCGCCCGACTTATTGCCAGGACAAATACGTGTGGCNGTTTTGGCAAGNGGTTTGAACTANGTGGACTCGCTCATGATTGAGGGAAANTACCAAATTAAACCGCCAGTCCCATACAGNCCTGGGTCTGAAATTGTCGGACGCGTCATCGAAGTGGCATCTGATGTCACGAATGTAAAAATAGGTGACCGAGTCTTCTCACCTAGCGGTGGCTTTGCAGATGAGGCAGTACTTTCCGCAGCGCGTGTGATTCCCATCCCTGACCAGTTAAGCGATGGGCAAGGCGCAACGTTTATGCAGAGTTACCTCACGGCATGGTTTGCATTTCATAAACGTGCACACGTACGTGAGGGCGCAACCATGTTGGTGCTTGGCGCAGGTGGCGGCGTCGGGCTGGCTGCTGTAGACCTTGGTGTTGCAATGGGCATGAGGGTTATTGCGGCTGCTTCAAGCGCCGAAAAGCGCCAGCTGGCGTTAGATCGCGGGGCCTTTGCTGCTATCGATGTTCTGAATGAAGATGTGAAATTGCGGACACGCGAATTATGTGGCGGTGGAGTCGACATGGTGTACGACCCAGTGGGTGGAGACCTTGCTGAATCATGTTTACGTGCGTTAGCACCATTTGGCCAGTATCTGGTTGTTGGTTTTGTTGGCGGAATTCCTCGTCTTCCTGCGAATCATGTNTTGCTCACAAACCGCACAGTGGTTGGAGTTGATTGGGGCGCATGGGTCGGTAGAAACGTGGCAGAAAACCAAGAAATGTTGGTTGAAGTGTTGGCTGAAATTGCAGCAGGAAAACTTCACCCAGTAGAACCTGTGACATATCCGATGAGCAAAGCTGTGCAAGCCATGCGCGATTTACAAGATCGCAAAATCGCCGGCAAGGTTGCCTTAGTTCCAGTGTTTGATTAAATACCAAACGGCGCGTAGCCGGGTGCTGTCAGTGGCCACGGCTTGATGCGTTCGATATGAGAGGCAAGACCAAGTGTGAGGTTGTCGGCGAAGCGAGGCCCTGTGATGTGAATGCCGCACGGAACACCATTGTCATCAAGACCCATTGGCACGCTTGTGGCTGGGTGTCCCGTGAAGTTCGCATCGGGCGTATTCAGTGTGACCATCGGATCATCAGTGTTTCCGGCCCTGGCGGGCAGTGGACCTTCTGCTGGCCATGAGCGTGCATTTGCAGTAGGTGTGAGAAGAACTGCATCGTTTCCCAGCAAGACATCAAACCGAATACTGATTTCATGGCGCTTTCGTTGAGCAGCGATGTATTGGTCAATTGTGACTGTGGCACCAAACTTCAATTGAGCTTGCACATAGTCAGTAAATTCATTCCAATGGTTTTCTTCGTGGCGCAAGCTTTGAGTGAGCTGGGCAGTGGACATGATGAACCAGTTCCAGATGGTGTCGTTATCTGATGGCGAGGCCACGCGTTCTACTGTGACACCGCTTGCAACAAGTGCATCNATCATNGATTCATAGTTAGCTTCGATATCTGGATCAACATCGGTACGAAATGTTCGGCACGCAAGAACGCGACGAGGCATNAAGAAATCCAAGGCGATGCTCTTAGCTGGCAGTCCTAAGAAATCCCCATTGGCTGGCCCATGGGTAANTGCAGCTTCGTAGGCNACATCTGCAACGCTGTGGCCAGATGTTCCTTGTGTAGAAAAATCAATCCATCGAGGCAGCACATTTCTGCCGATTGCTCCCATTGAAGGTTTGTAACCGACAAGCCCTGACGAAGATGCAGGAGCACGTACGCTGCCTCCACCATCTGACGTAGTTGCGATTGGTGTCAGCCCTGCAGCTAACGCTGCTGCAGAACCACCACTGGAACCGCCTGGTGATTTTTCAATGTTCCAGGGGTTGCGTGTCGCACCGAACACTTTGTTAGAGGTGAATGCTGTTGCACCGAACTCTGGGCTATTTGATCGACCAATAATGATTGCCCCGGCTTCACGCAGACGTGACACAACAGAGTCATCAACATCATCTGTGGGGCCATCGGCATATAACGCCGAGCCAGCCGTAGTGATGTGGCCTTTCACGCGCGCCATGTCTTTCACCAAGAACGGCAAACCTGCAAGCGCACCCGTGCGCGGGTGTGATGCAGCCAATTCACGCGCTTCGTCGGCGTACACGGCAACAACTGCATTTAACGGTTTGGCTGCTTCGATACGACGAAGGCTCTCGTTGACGAGATCAACAGGGTTGATTTCTCCGGATCGGACTTTGGCTGATAGTTCTTCAAGCATCAGCGAAGACTAGTGATTATTGACCGAAAGGAATCCATCGCCAGTCCAGCTGGCAGATTGTTGGGTCAACAACTTCAAGAATTGAGAGCCCCAGAACGCTTGCACGGGCAGATAATCCCGTATCGGGGCTAACAGTGGCGCCAGGCGGAGCCTTCACTGCAGCAGCCAAGAGCGAGCGTCTGGCTGCAAATGTGTATGCACCCAATTGTGATGCAATGTCGGGGGAGTGTCGGGCCGCAACAATGCTTTCCAGACGGAATGTGCGCCATTGTGCAAAAGATGGCGACATGTAGTTCGCCAAAATATCAGTGACAACCGCACGTTGGTCAGTTGCTGCGAAGACTCGTGACCACTCTTCGACATCGCGTCGACTTTGTGGTGGGAACAAGACTTCTAAACAATCTGCCACGAGCGCATCTTTGTTTTCGTACAAACCATAGATGGCCCCCACGCTGACACCTGCTCGCCGCGCAATGCGCGACACTGTGGCGCGGTGTACGCCTGTACGCGAGATGACATATTCACTTGCAGCGATAAGAGCATCGCGAATGTCGTCGTATGTGGTGGGAAATTGATATGGCGCTGTGTGGCGCAATACGCCTGCTGATTTAGCAGGCTTGACGGGTGACTGTACCGAGCGTGTAAACACTTCGATAAGCGCAGTGGGGTCAATCATGTTGTGCGTGTTGTCAACATACGCAGAGTTCAGTAATGATGCACCAAATAATGTGCTGATTGCTGAGACCACAGATTGGCGAAGCGCTCCATCTGTAGCGGGACCCACCCCGCGGTCATCGAGGAGTCCGTTGATATCTCGTTGCACAACTTCACCGATAGTTTCATCACGTCGTGATGCAATGATGACTTCCATTGCACTTCCAAGGTCAGGAACAATTCCTGGGTCGGTGGAGCGAATGAATAGTTCAGCAATTTGGCTCATGCTGCTGTTGTCTTTAGAGATCACCGCATCAGCGAGCAAAGTAATGATCTCTGACAACATCGGCCAGAAACTTTTTTCCCAGGCCAAGACCACGAGTTCTGATCTGTCGTCACATCGGGCATAGATGGCGCCACTTGAGAATCCGGCGTCCGCAGCAACGCGGGTGAGAGCCATTTGGTCGACGCCCACTGTGCGCACTGCACTGGCAGCACTATGAGCAACCTTCAGGTCGGTCTGGCGGGATTTTTCCGACTGCTTGGTGGCAATAACCATGCTCTGATTGTCTCACACCTGCCAGCAAAGCGAACATCCCTAGAGTAGGGATGTGACACTTTCCCTGGCTGCCATTCAGATGTCCATGTCCGACTCGCGCGAGGACAATGTTTCAAAGGCTGAACGTTTGGTGCACGAAGCTGCATCAGCGGGGGCAAAAATAATCCTTATTCCTGAATTGTTTGAGGGCCAGTACTTCTGCAAGGAACAAGATGCTGTACTTCAGCAGCGTGCAATGTCAATTGATGAGAATCCCACGGTCTCTCATTTTCAAAAAGTCGCTGCCAAACTAAACGTCGTGTTGCCGCTCAGTGTGTACGAGCGTGCAGGCAATACATTGTTCAACACTGTTGTCATGGTTGATGCCGACGGGTCTCGCATGGGTGTGTACCGCAAGAGTCACATTCCCGATGGTCCTGGCTATTCCGAAAAGTTTTATTTCAGTCCTGGTGACACAGGGTTCCGAGTCTGGGCTACGCAATACGGCAGGATTGGTGTCGGCATTTGTTGGGACCAATGGTTTCCCGAAGCTGCTCGCGCAATGGCGTTACAAGGTGCAGAGTGCATTTTGTATCCCACAGCCATCGGTAGTGAACCACAGGATCCCACATGGGATTCTTCACGTCATTGGCAACGAGTAATGCAAGGTCATGCCGCTGCCAACCTTCTGCCGGTGATGGCAGCAAATCGCATTGGCCGTGAAGTGCAAAACACAACTGAAATAGATTTCTATGGCTCGTCGTTCATTGCCGACAATACGGGTGCACTAGTTGCAGAAGCTGGTCGTGACACTGAAGAAGTTATTCACGCGACGTTTGATCGATCCGCGTTATCGGCATTGCGGTCATCATGGGGATTGTTTCGTGATCGCCGACCAGAGTTGTACGGCGCACTTCTTACACTTGATGGAAGCGATAGTTATTTCTCGCATCCCACAAAATAAAAAATCTGTTGAGTCCTATGCCACGCCAGATGCCCGCAGAATTTGAACCACATCAGAGCACTCTGATGTGTTGGCCATCTCGTGATGATATTTGGGATGGGCAGATCGCCGAAGCTGAACGGGCCTACGCCGAACTTGCTAACACCATTGCCAAATACGAGTCGGTGACGATGGTTGTTGACCCTAAACATATTGAACGTGCTGAGTCATTATGTGCAACGGGAGTCAGTCTGATCACCGTGCCAATTGACGATTCATGGTGTCGTGACAGTGGCCCAATTTATGCGCGTGAATCAGGTGGCGGTCTCGTTGGCCTTGATTTTGTGTTTAATGGTTGGGGACAAAAGTTTGTTCCCTATGATCAAGATGCGCAATTAGCCTCGCGGGTGTTAACACAGCAAAACCAATATAAACGCAGTGTTTCAATGGTTCTCGAAGGTGGTTCTATCAACGTTGACGGAGCAGGAACGCTTGTCACCACAATGCAGTGCTTATTACATCCCAATCGCAACCCTGGCATGTCACAGATGGAAATTGAGACAGTGTTGAAAGAAGAACTCGGGGTCTCTTCGGTTGTGTGGTTGCCTCACGGCCTTGCGCTTGATCATGACACTGATGGTCATGTTGACAATGTGGCTGCGTTCACTTCGCCCGGTCATGTGTTACTGCAAGGATGCAATGACGCTGTGGAGGAAGATTATGCACGACTGTTTGTCAATGAAAAAGTTGCACGCTCGGCTCTTTCGGGTCGTGGTGAACAATTGAAAGTCGATGTTGTACCGGTATTGCCATTCGTTGAAACCAGCTCTGGTCGTGTTGTGGTTCCATACCTAAATTTTTATGTGGGAAATAACTTTGTGATTATTCCAGTGACAGGCAATGAGGCCGACAACGACATGGTGCAGATAATCGGTGAATTCTTTCCGGGTCGTGACATGGTGCCACTAGAGATTGGTCGCATACTTGCCGTTGGTGGTGGTGGCATCCACTGCATCACACAGCAAGTGCCTGCCTAAAGACTCCAGTCAATAGGCACCCGGCCCACCTCTTGTAGAAGTGCATTGGTGCGCGAGAACGGCGCACTGCCAAAGAACCCTCGGTACGCCGATAACGGCGACGGGTGAGGTGCCTCAAGAATTGCGTGATGCCCCTGAGTAATCAGCTTTTTCTTGGCCTGAGCGTGTGCGCCCCACAAGATAAACACGCATCGTTCTGTGTTGTTGTTAACAGTAGAAATGATGTGGTCAGTGATTTCTTCCCATCCCTTTTTTGAATGACTACCGGCACTTCCTTCGCGCACAGTGAGTGATGTGTTGAGCAGAAGAACGCCTTGTTGTGCCCACGGTGTCAGCGTGCCATGTGTTGGCGGTTTTAGTCCGATGTCATTTTCTCGTTCAATAAATATGTTTCGTAACGACGGGGGAATAGCGATGTTGGGTTGAACAGAAAAACTCAGACCGTGCGCTTGACCATCTTCGTGATACGGATCTTGTCCGAGAATGACAACTGAGATGTCGCGTGGACTTGCGAATGACAGGGCTGTAAAAACCTGATCGTCTGGTGGAAAGACTGAGAATTCTTCTCGTTCTTGTGCGACAAATAATTCAAGTTCACGTGCGGAAATAGTGGACATCGCATCGGCAAGTTGTTGTTTCCATTGTGGATGCACGGTCTTATCGTACGAACTGTGCATAGCCTATAAATCATAGACAAATAATCGTGACTGCTGTAAATGTCGCAGGAACTGCCAACTTTTTGGCAAACTAGTGACCTCATGCAATTGTCATTGTCTATTGATATTGGTGGCACCAAGTGTGCAGTTGGTTTAGTCACTCGCGAGGGCGAACTAGTCGACCGCACTTCTGTTCCTGTGAACCCGCGCGACACTGCCGAAGATCTTTTTTCCGACATTGCTGAAGCAGTGCAGCAACAACTTGCCCGTGCGCGCGAACATCACGGTGATGCTCCGTTAACAGTGGGCGTTGCATGCGCAGGTCCAAGTACACACAATCTTGAATCCGTATCACCCCTCAACATTCCACAGTGGCGTGATTTTCCGCTACGTAATCGATTAGTCGAGATCACCGACTTGCCAGTCTTTGGCGATGGCGACGCAAAAGCGNTGGCCCTTGCAGAAGGCTGGGTAGGTGGAGCACGCGGCGTCGACAATTTCATGGCCATGGTGGTGTCCACCGGAGTTGGCGGNGGAATTGTCCTCAATGGGCAACTACTGGAAGGCGCCAGTGGCAATGCGGGTCATGTGGGGCATGTGATTGTGGANCCAAATGGCCGCAGGTGNGTATGTGGAGGTCGCGGATGCCTTGAGGCCGAAGCGTCTGGCCCTGCGATTGAAGCAATTACTGGTCGCTCTCCGACGCANCCGACCTACGAAATCATGGTGCGCACCGGTCGACTTGTTGGACGGGGCGTTGCATCAGTCTGCAATCTCCTTGACCTGCAACTAGTCATCGTCGGCGGAAGTGTTGCACTCGGGTTCGGCGCAACATTCTTTAATTCAGCTCAACGCACACTCGATGAATTATGTGGAATTGAATTTTCTCGCGGCGCCAGAATTATTCCGTCTCGCTTNGCTGATCAAGGNGGACTCATTGGTGCAGCAGCTGTCGGTTGGCGCGGTCTCAACCGCATGGCATCTACGCCCCGCTAATTATTCACNGTAGAAGTGGTCTTACACCCACTGCAGTAAATCAACCTGCACTTTGGTGAGTGANTGTTGCACGTCNATCCATTCTCCGATGCTCGGTATGGGTCGTCCACGCGCAACGAACAACATTGAGATGTGCATATGTGGCGACTCCAACATATTGAGTCGTTGACGCTGAAA
>JGI25925J51416_10000131_pt1 | contig 16169 bp, 14 predicted proteins | sample LauGreFaBDMM15DN_2_FD_51416 | JGI IMG/M metagenome (IMG submission 51416) | reverse complement strand
CCGGGGGTACCGGGGCTACTGCGATCCGTTCGTGGATCGTCGTAGCATCAGGATACGGGGTCGGTGGAACCTTGGGGGGCGTCGCTCCAGCCCGCCGAGGTGAGGTCAAGCTGCGCGCCAAGCCCCCTCCCAGGCGGGGTGTCCCCCAAGTAGCCCTCAAGATCGGCGAGGCGTGGTGAAGGGAGTCGCGCAAGGAGCACCAACTGATCGGCTGCGAGGAGGTGCCAGTTCTGCTCCTCCCATGCTGCGGCGAGTCGTTCATCGCGCGCAAGGCGCAACTTCACCAGTGGAAGTAATGCGCGCTCGGTGACCAAGAGTCGCACCACCTCACGATCGTTCGGAACCTTACTGTGGCGCGCGAGGAGAAGAGTCGCAAGAGGAAGTGGCCCCAGCGCAACTTCACACATGATCACGCTCCGGCCACGACGGAAGAGAAGCGCGTCAATTTGATCAAAGGCGGCGCGATCGGAGCGGAGACGGAGTGGCGGTGATGAATCGATCGGGTCACGTGCAACACGCCGACCGAGCGGCAGCCCGTCGACCACGATCTCCGCAAGTGCAGGGGCGATCGCAGTATGCAGACCCATCGCCGCACCCACCGTGAGGAGCAGCGCAACCTGCGCCGCGCGTTCGGCAGCGCGATCGGCCGCGTGGTTAGTAGTGGACCAGCGCGGCGTGCTCCCCTCCTCGCTCTCCACAAAGTACGCCTCGCGAAGTGCGGCGGTGAGGAGGCGATCCCTCTCTGGGACGCTCCCTGCGGCACGACCTGCGGCGGCTGCGGCAGCGATCGCCGCATCATCGGCATCCCCGCCGGCGGCGCCGAGTCGCTCTCGCTCCGTGCGCCCGTCAACAAAGATGCGGTTGTCGGCGCACTGCACCAGTCGGTCGGCAGAGCCGAGAGGGCGGAGTTGATCGCGCAGCGTGAGGATCTCGTTGAACTCTTCAAGTAGATCGGCGCTCTCCAGCAGGCCGCCACCCGATGAGCGGTGCAACGCGTAGAGCGTGAGGAGTTGCGCTGGCGTGCACGGCTCGCCTCTCGCCACCACGAGATCGGCAAGGACGCGCTGCAGTGCATCACCGCGCAGCGGACCGCGCTCGCCACTTCGCGGTGCGCCGGCTGAACGACTACGTGTTGGGGGTGTGGTGATGGTAATGGAGAAACAGCTCACGCCATCTTCGCGTGTGAACCGTTCGATCTCGCTCACCCTCCCGCTCGCCATGCTCGCCGCGGTGAGGCAGCCCGCTAGCGACGGAAGTGACTCTGGAACTTCAACAACGAAGAGNGAGCCGTCTTGAATCAGCGGGTCGAGTGCAACGAGGAGTCGCGCGATGGCCGCAGCAACTGCGGCTGGGCTCTCTGGATCTGCGCTGGTCGCTGCATCTGTCACAAGATCCACGCCGCCCGCAAAGAGCGTTGCGCGTTGTCGGAAGATGCGAGAGGGGGCGCTATCGCCGAGTCGCAGTCGTACGAGTACGGCGCGCATNCCACTNGTTGTGCCGAGTGAGATCAGCGCACTGCGCGCCGCGGCGGAGGCGCGCGACACGATCACTGGTCGCCCCGGATACCCGAGGTTGACCAGATCGCTACTCAGCGTCAGGTCCCGTGGCAGCTCCTCCGCGAGCAGGAGTTGGCGTCGCTGATCATCAACCGCTTCGGCGAGCGCCTGCCACGGCGCGATCTCCCACCACGGGCGTGCGCTCGCGCCTGGATTGAGCGTTGGATCTGGTCGCGCGCTACGCAGTGCCGCCTGTACCACCGCCACGCGAAGGGCCGTGAGTGAGGTCGCCACTTCGGTAGAGCGAGCGAGCCCACGCTGCAGTGCAACGAACACCTGGATCTGTCGTGGCGTCCAGCGCGCCAGCGCATCGGGACCGAGTAGTGTCAGTAGCTCGCTGCGAAGTTCGCCGCTGAGGGCGACCTGTGTTGCCGCCTCACCCGGCCGCATCGCTGAGGCGTCACCGCGCTTGCCGAGCCCCTTGCACGCGGCGCAGACGGCGCGNCGCGCCGTAGGGCGGCGATTCGGATCGGTATCGGCGGAGGTCTCCTCCCAACGCCAGGCGGCGATGCGGAGCGGCTGGCCGCAGGCGGTGCAACTGCCGCGCCAACCGGAATCAAGTTCCGTGCTGACCTCTTCAAGGAGTTGCGCAACGGCGAGTTCAAAGCTGCGGACGCTCGGTGGTCTTAGCGCAACGCTGATCTCCCACTCCGCGAGTTGATCCGCCACATGCACCACGCTGCGGCAACCCTGGCGCGCACCAGCGGCAACGAGCGATGCTTCGTCGGCGTTGAGATCAAGAAGGAGCGCGCCATCGCGTGCAACCGCGGCAACAGTGCGCGCCATCCGCGCGTCACGGAGATGCTCTACCACGCGCCCCTCACCAGATCCAGCGGTTTGCGGGTTCTCTTACTCTTCGGAGGATCCAGCCTCTTCGCTCTCAGGAAGGAATGCGTCGTCCGCCGTCTTCTCTGGTGGCTCGGCGGTCACGCGATCCGCCACCGGCGCATCGTCTTCGTAGGTGTCGTCGTCATCATCATCGCTGAAGCCTTCGTCCTCGCGGAAGAAGGAGCCCTTCGTGTATGGGCGCTCGTCGTTGGTGCGCGTTGCCGTTGGGAAGGAGACCTTCCCAAGGTTCTTTGCGCTGACGCTCTCTTCACGAATGATGATGCGGATGTCGCCACCGCTGATGGAGGTGATCCCCGCGCTATAGACATTGCCGTCGGCGATCAACTTCAACAGTCGCGCAGCAATGCGCGGCTCAACGCGACCGATCTCGACCCCGTTCGCCTTAGCGATCAGCCGATTGCTGAGGGTGAGCAGCTCCACCGCATCGCCAGGGTTCACCTGCGCAAGGGTTGCAACATCGGCAACGTTGGTGAGATGGGCAAACCCAGTGGTCCCCGCCTCTTGAATGAAAATGCCGGCTGGCGTCGTTGCCCCTTCGGAGCTCGGCGTGGTCTTCTTGCCAACCTGCTTGATCAAGCCCTTCAGTCGCTCAAGGTTGCGCTCGGCAATTCGGTTGAGTGGGTCGAGCGTCAGTGTGACCTGATACTCCTTCTTGGAGCCGGCGAGATCGCCCAACTCCCAGAGGCACTTCGCCAAACGATTCTGCGCCTCAATGCGCTCCTCCACCTTGATCTCTGCGGCGAAAGCGAGCACGGCGCGATTCGCGTCGGCGGCCTCCTGCCAACGCCCTTCGGCGGCAGCCTTCAACGCAACGTCGGCATGGTCGCGCGCTGCGCGCCCTGGCTTCTGGGTGGGGCTCTCGTTGACGAGGGTCACGTTCTCCTCCTTCTTAAGGGCGCGCTGTGGATTCGGGCGCTGCGCCGTTCGGGAAGGATAGCCGATCGCTAGAGGGAGACCCCAATCCAGAGCACCGCTGCGGCGGTTGCGATCACGAGAACGGCAATCTCGAGGAGGAGGCGAGGGTCGCTGCGCTCCCCCTCTGGGGCGGCGGCCCAGAGCTCGCGGGCATAGAAGAGGACGGCGAGGCCGGCGGGGCCGGCAAGTCGTGCTGCGCCAAACGCGGCGAATACGACAGAGGCGAGGCCGTTGATTAGTGCCGCGCCGAGTGCGTCACGCACGATGCCGCTCGTTCGCTCGCGTCGGAGGCTCGCCATACGCGCCGCAAGGAACCCTGCGGCGATCGCGCTCCCAATCCCTGTTGCGATGACGGCGAATGGCCCCACAACATCGGGTCGCGCAGATGGCGTGCCGGGGACGCTGATGATCCCTGGAACGAGTGCCGCCACACCGATGGAGGCGGCGAAGAGGATCAGCGTGGAGACGGCGAGGGCGCCAACCCGGTCGCGCCGCGTTGCGCCGCTCGGCAGGCTGCGCAGGCGCAACTCCCAGATCACCACTGCACGCAAGAGGAGGGCGCCGATCACGATGACCAAGATCAGGCCAACACCCGTGGGGACAATGCGCGCCAGGCCCGCCGTTGCAAGGCCAACAAGTCCGGCGAGGACGATCTCAGATCCAGGCTGAAGATCGCTGTCGTCGGTTCGTCGCACCGCATTGACGCCAACAACGGCGAGGGCGGCGGCGGCGGCGCCAGCGAGGACGGTGGCGCCCCCTTCACTGAAGTGGGCGATCACAGCGGCAACGCCAACGGCGATGAGGGTCTCAGCCCACGGCCGGGTGAGTTCCGTCTCGCCAAACTCCGCCGCTGTATCGGCGAAGGCGGCAAGCTGTTGCACCGTGAGGCGTCGTACGCCGCGTCGACTGCTCATCTATCCCTCCGTTCTCATGGAAGGGTAGCGCGCCGAGGGCTGCCCCGCGTAGACTGCAGGTGAACCTGCTGACTTCGGCGGGACCAAGCATCGGAGGGCACGATGCTCCATCTCTCGCGACTCATTGGACGACCCGTGCGCGACGGGAGCCCTGACGCGATCGGTTCGATTGACGACCTGATCGTTGCGGTCGGGACGAGCCACCCACCGGTGACCGGNCTTGTGGTGCGTACTGGACGACGACGCATCTACCTCCCATGGAGTTCCGTGCAGCGACTCGACGCGAGCGGCGCGCGACTTGCAACGGAGCGCATCAACATCACTGGCTTCCGCAAGCGGAAGGACGAGATTCTTCTGAAGGGCGATCTGCTGGATAAGCAGATCGTTGACATTGATGGGCGCAAGGTGGTGCGCGCGAATGACGTGCTGCTCGACTTCGTTGATGGGGCGATGCGACTCGTTGCCGTAGATGTTGGCGCGGCGGGACTCCTGCGCCGACTCGGCCTCCCAGACAACTGGATCGAACGACTCTCTGGCGGCCGCTCGCGCGTTGCCTCGTATATCGACTGGGAGGATGTGGATCCGCTCGGCTCCACCATTGCAAGCATGCGCCTGAAGGTGCCGCACGCCGGTCTCTCTGAGCTGCACCCGGCCGACCTCGCCACGATCATTGACCAGCTAACGCCGCGCGACCGCGCCGACATCTTCAACTCACTCGACGAAGAGGTTGCCGCCGAAGCGCTGGAAGAGTTGGAGCCAGAGACGCGCACCGATCTTCTTGAAGACCTTGAGCCCGAGCGTGCCGCCGATCTCCTTGAAGAGATGAGCCCAGATGAAGCGGCGGACGCCGTTGCCGATCTTTCGCCGATGAGCCGCAGCGCGATCTTACGCCTGATGGCAAAAGAGGAGCGCGAAGATGTGAAGGAGCTGCTCGCGCACCCAGAGATGAGCGCCGGCGGCATCATGACCACCGAACATGTTGCGCTACGACCAACCGCAACCGTGTCGCAGGCGCTCGCCTCCATTCGCCGCCTACAACCAGATGCCGACGTTGCCTTTGCCGTCTACGTGGTGGATGCAAAGCGCCATCTGCTTGGCGAGGTGACGCTGCGCGACCTGATCCTTGCCAGCCCAANCGCCAAGGTAATCGACCTGATGGAAGACGAGCCGGTTGCGGTGGAGCTGCTCGCCCACGCCGAAGAGGTGGCGCGCGTCGTCACACGCTACGGCCTTGTTGCCGTACCAGTCGTCGATGAAAATCGACGCCTGATGGGTGTGATCACCGCATCCGATGCGCTCTGGGATGTCCTGCCAGAGGAGTGGCGCCGCGAGATGCCACGCCGGCTTCATAAGGGGAGCATCGCCGCTGTAGTCGCTAAGCGAAAGTCAAAGTCAGCGCCTCGCAACAAGAACAATGGCTGATCGTCGCAGCGTTGCACCACTCGAACTCGGACGCGGTGCGCCGCGACGCTTCGCGTCACTCGGCGCCCTCCCGTTCCTGCGCCTTCGCGAAACCTTCCGCGGTCGGCGCGGACCGCTCGCCTTCCTCGCCGTTGTTGGACCAGGGCTGATCGCTGGCGTTGCCGGCAATGACGCGGGTGGCATCACCACCTACGCCACACTCGGTTCGTCCACCGGACTCCGCTTCCTCTGGATTCTCCCCTTCACGGCGCTCCTCCTGGCACTCGTTCAAGAGTCGGTCGCCCGCCTCGGCGTGGTGACAGGACAGGGGCTCACCGACCTGATCCGCGAGCGCTTCGGCGTGCGCTGGACCCTCTTCGCCATGGTCGTGCTCCTCATCGCTAACCTCGCCAACACGGTCGCCAATGTTGCTGGCGCATCGTCGGCACTCGCAATCTTCGGCGTGCCGATCCTTGTGACGGCGCCACTCGCCGCACTCGCGGTCTGGCTGCTCGTGGTGATGGGGTCGTATCGCAGCGTGGAGCGCATCTTCCTTTCACTCACCGCCGTCTTCTTGGCCTACATCGCCGCCGCACTGCTCTCAAATCCAAACTGGGCGGAGGTTGCTTCGTCACTCACCTCACCAGATCTCGGCGGCATCTCTGGCGCAGAGGCGCTCCTCATCATCGCCGTAGTTGGTACCACCGTCACTCCGTACATGCAGTTCTACCTGCAGTCGGCGGTTGCGGAGAAGGAGATCGGCGTAGAGGAGCTCGGTGCGGCGCGCGCCGATGCGATCCTCGGTTCAATCTGGACTAACTTCATCGCGGTCTGCATCGTGATCGCCACGGCGGTCGCACTCGCTGGAACCGGGAAGGCGATCGGCTCTGCCGCTGAGGCGGCGATTGCACTCGAGCCACTCGCCGGCTCCTTCTCCACCATCCTCTTCGGCGCCGGGCTCTTTGGTGCAAGCCTCTTAGCGATGGCGATCATGCCGCTCACCACCGCCTTCGCACTGAGCGAAGCGTTCGGCTTTGAGTCGGGTGTTGATCGCAAGCTACATGAGGCACCGATCTTCTACGGCATCTTCACCGCAATCTTGGTGGTGGGTGCGGGCATCGTGATGATCCCTGGGATCGACCCGATCGGTGCGATCGTGGGGAGCCAGTATCTGCAGGGTCTCTTCCTCCCCATCGTGCTCGCCTTCATCGTCAGCCTCGCCAGCAACAAGGCGCTCCTCGGCGAGCATGCGAGCCCACGATGGCTCCGCTTCGTCGGCTGGGGTGCGGTTGGAGTCTTGGGGGTGCTGAACGTGCTGGTGCTTGCGGCGAACCTGCTCGGGCTCGCGAACTAACGCGCGAAGGCTACGGGCCGACCGCTCCAAACTCTGTTACGACCCAGGCGCGCGTGCAGGCGAGCCTGCTGCTAAACGTATCCGCGCCAAAGAGTGACGCGGTGGCGATGCGGCACTGCGTCCCACTCGGAAGCGTGACGCGCTGACCAAGAAGCAGCATCGAGCGCCACCCCTCAGGCGCATCAGGTCCTGCAGCAAGTTCGTCACGCGCCGTTGCCACATAGGTAAAGATTGTTGCCACGTCAGCAGGTGCAATGCTGCCGCGCACCAGCGCTGGCCCCAGATTCCAGTCCTTCACCAGGCCCGCCGCGTTGCGATCTGCCCGCGCATACCAGCGCATGGAGGCGAGCGCAGCGAGTGCGCTCGCGACCTCGCTTCCAGCATCAACTACACGGAGCGTGATCGCTGAGAGGATGCGCTGCGCGCGACGGATGCGGTTCGTATCGCCGTCGTACTTTCGCGCGCGCGCGAAGCCGGTCCAGAGGCTGCTCGGCACATCAAAGATGCATCCGTCAGCAGAAGCGCCAACGACAGGGCAAGAGTCAGCGATGAAGTTCGGACTCGTGCTGCGCACCGTTGCAGTGGTCTCTGGCTCGCGGCAGTTGGCGTGATACCAGCCAGAGCGCCTCCCGAGCCGGTCAACGCTCCCTGGGCGCAGGAAGAGTAGGTCGCCGTACTTGGCGTTCGACGAGATGTTCATGTCGTCGTAGCTCCTCTCGCTCCCCGTGCGAAGGCGGTTCGTCCGGCAGGAGGCGAAGCGGCTCTTGTCGTCTAGATGGACGAGCGTTGGACCAGGGGCGAGCGTGTCGAGTGTGGCGCCGAGGATATCGGCGGAACCGAAGGTGGTGAGCACCCAATCGTCAATCTCAATGTTGAACGCGTAGGCAAGGTTCTCGCGCACCTTTTCTGCGGCGAGCGAGGAGCGCTCCCATGCGCGCAGCTTCGGTGTCTCCTTCATGCAGAGCTGCGCGTAGACATAGAGTGCGTTCACTTTTCTGTTGAAGCGTGTCCGGCCGGGACGGCAGAAGTCGCGTGAGAGTGAGGGCTTTAGGGGGAAGTTCACCATGTCGCGCGGAATGCTCATCGCCGCAGACTCACCCGTTGCAGGATTCACCGTGAGGAGGGTCATCACGTCGGTCCGCTCGGTGCCAGCACGGTTGCGCGGCGCATCAAGCGTGGCGTCGGCGGTAGGCGACCAGATGTACGGATAGAGGGCGCTCGCTGGTGAGCCGTCAACGCTCGCCGCTGCCACCTTCGGCTCAAGGCTGTTGCAGCGCTCCGCGCCAAGTGGTGAGTACATCTTCCGACAGCGCTTGTCGCTCCCTAAGAAGAGGAGCGTGTAGCGACCATCGCTGCCGAGGAGTGATGGATCAAGCGCTGCAACTTCAGTCGTAACCTCTGCGGCGCGCGCACCCTGCGTTGTGACGGCGAGTGGGCCGAGGCCAGACCAGGTGGCGGTGGCGAAGGTGATCCCGGCGAGGAGTGCGAGCGCTGCTGCATATGGCGCGCCGCGGTGTCCCGCGGGCGTCACATCATCACCAGGCCGCCATCCACCCCCAGCACTTGGCCAGTGACATACGAAGCCTCACGCGATGCGAGATAGATCACCGCAGCGGCGATCTCGTGCGGTTCGCCGAACCTGCCGAGTGGCGTCTGCGCCTTCACGCCATCTTTAATCGCATCCGGTAGGTCAGCGGTCAGTTCGGTCGTGATGAAGCCTGGCGCCACGGCGTTCACGGTGATGCCGCGGCTCGCAACCTCGCGCGCGGTGGCCTTGGTGAGGCCGATCATGCCAGCCTTCGCCGAGCTGTAGTTCGCCTGGCCGGCGTTTCCCGCCTGACCCGAGACGCTCGTGATGTTGATGATGCGACCACTCTTGGCGCGCAGCATCTCCTTCACCGCCGCCTTCGTCATATAGAAGGCGCCGGAGAGATTCGTGTCGATCACTTCACGCCACTGCTCTGGCGTCATGCGCAGGATCAGCGTGTCGCGGGTGATCCCTGCGTTGTTCACGAGCAGGTCAACCTTGCCGAACGCTTCCATCGCCTTGGCGACCACAGTCACTGCGGCGTCTGGATCGGCGGCGTCAGCCTGGAGGGCGATCCCCTTGCGCCCCTTCGCGGCGATCTCAGCAATCACGGCGTTGGCGGCGGCGGTGTTCCCCTTGTAGGTGATCAGCACGTCGGCGCCAGCGTCGGCAAGTGCGAGCGCAATGGCGCGACCGATGCCGCGCGCGCCGCCCGTGACGATTGCCGAATAGCCCGTCAGTTCAAACATGTCGCCTCCTTTGTGCTGATTTTGAGCAGCGTGCTCTTCCTCATCAGTTTGATCTTAGCGACGGCGTCCGTCCAGGTGCGCACGAAGCGCCGCAGGAACGACGTCCGCCTTCGCCCCACCCTCGGGGCGAATCACGACGATCTTGCTCGCATCAACGCTCGCCGCACGCGCGCCGTGTGCCGGATCGGCATCCCAGCGTGTGACGAAGGCACCCGAGGTGTAGCCACCACCGAACGCCACGGTGCAGAAGACATCGCCAGGCTTCAGTCGCCCAGCGGCAACCGCCTCGGAGAGGGCGATTGGGATGCTCGCCGCCGAGGTGTTCCCGTACTTATCAAGGTTCACGAAGATCTGATCCATTGGATAGTCGATCGCCTTGGAGACGTGTTCAATGATGCGGATGTTCGCCTGATGTGGAATCACGAGATTCACCTGTGATGGGGTGAGGCCGGCGCGTTCAATCGCAGCGGTCGCCACCGCCGCCATGGTGCGCGTTGCGTAGACGTATGTCTTGGCGCCGTCCATCTTGATCAGCGGATCGGCGTCATCGCCCGCGCCGCCAGGGATCCAGAGTGCGTAGGCGCCGCTCGGATCAGCGGAGAGTTCAAAGCTGAGCGTCCCTGGACGCGTTGTCCCCTCTTGTCCAGCAGGAAGTTCGAGCGCTTCAAGAACAATGGCGCCAGCACCGTCACCAAAGAGGACGCACGTTGAGCGATCGCTCCAATCAACGGAGCGTGAGAGCGTCTCGGCGCCAATGACGAGCGCGCGTTGGCCGAGCCCTGCGGTGATGAAGCCGTGTGCAACGGCGTAGGCGTAGGCGAATCCGGAGCAGGCGGCGGAGAGGTCGAAGGCGGCGGCGCGCGTGCTGCCAATCGCCCCCTTCACTAACACTGCCGTGCTCGGCATGGAGTGATCTGGCGTCAGTGTCGCCACCACGATCAAGTCAACCTCGTNGGCGCTGATCCCAGCAACGGCGAGTGCGCGCGCCGCCGCAATAGATGCCATGGAGGCGGTCGTCTCACCCTCCGCCGCAATGCGGCGCTCACGAATCCCCGTGCGCGTGGTAATCCATTCGTCGCTCGTCTCCACGATCTTCTCAAGGTCGGCATTGGTCAAGACCGTGGAGGGCACCTCATGCCCCCAACCGGTGATGTGCGTGGTGCGATTCGGTAGCTGCGCGCGGCCGGTTGTCCCGCCAATGCNCTGCTCACCCATGGCCTCTCCGCTCATGACTCAAGCTCGATGATTGGCGACTTTGACTTCACGATGCGGCCGTTCTCGGCAACGATGCGCACCACGCGCCCTGCCTTATCCGACTTAATCTCGTTGAAGAGCTTCATCGCCTCAATCAGACCGATCGGCTGACCAACACTGATCGTCTGGCCGACCGCAATCATCGGATCACCACCTGGTGTGGCGGCGGAGTAGAAGATGCCAGTGAGCGGCGCGTTGACGAACACTCCACTCGGTGTAGCGGCGCTCGCGGCGGTTGCACCTGTGGGGGCAGCAGAAGTGGTTGGCGCCGCAGAAGCGGTTGACGTAGGTGCACCAGCGGCGAGAACGATCTGTCCGCCAGCAACGGCGGCGCGGCTGCGCACCACCACGCGCGTGCCGCCAGAGGAGAGTTCAATCTCGGCGAGGCCGCTCCCATCCGCAACGGCGGCGAGCCGGTCGATTAGTTCCACAAGATCCGCTTCGTCGCTGGTGAGCGGCGCCTGCTCCACTGTCTGACGCGGGATGCGCAGCTCAGGTGGTTGCGCGTTGAGGCGCTGCTGACCGCGACGTGGTCGTGGTGGCGTGGTCTGCATCACGGGGCGTGGTTCACTGCGCTCTGCTGTTCGACGCTCGGTGGCGAATCGCTCTACTGGTGGCGTGGATGGCTTCGCTGGGCTGATGCCACTACTCGGTTGCGGCGCCGCGGCACCACCGCGCGCGCGTCGCGCCGCCTCGCGCGCCGCATCCAGCGCCCGTAGTGCACTCTTCTGCAGTCGCTCGCGACGCTTCTCTGCCATCAGCGTCCCGCCCATTTTGCAAGAAGCAACGCCGCGTTCTGCCCGCCGAATCCGAACGCATTGACGAGCGCAAGGGCAACCTCTTGGTCGCGCGGCGCGCCAGTGACAATATCCAGCGCGCCAACGAGTGGATCGGGTGCGCTGAGATTCAGGGTGGCGTGGACGCGCTTGTCACGCATCGCGCAGATGGTGGCGGCGGCGCCGAGCGCACCGGCGGCACCGAGCGTGTGGCCGATGTTCCCCTTGGTTGCGGTGATGCTGGCGCGCAACTGCGCGCGACCAGCCGATGCGGCGCTTCCGGCATCTGCCGCGCCAGTGAGGATGGTGCGGATCGCGTCGAGTTCCGCCTTATCGCCTTCTGGAGTTGAGGTGGCGTGCGCGTTGACGTGGTCAATCTCGCCCCCCGAGCGTCCCGCCTTCTCCAGCGCGCGACGTCCGGCGCGCACGGCGCCGTACCCGCCAGGAGCTGGGAGGGTGATGTGCTGCGCGTCCGCCGATGCGCCGTAGCCAACAATCTCGGCGAGCGGCGTGGCGCCGCGTGCCAGGGCGAGGTCGAGTCGCTCAAGAAGAAGGATGCCAGCACCTTCGGACATCACGAAGCCGTCGCGCGCGCTGTCGAACGGTCGCGATGCTGCGGCAGGATCGCCACCCGCGGCGCTGCTCCCACTTCGTGAGAGTGCACGCATATTGTTGAATCCGGCGATCACCACAGGGTGCAGCGCCGCTTCGGCACCGCCAGCGAGTGCGCGCTCAGCATCACCGCGACGGATCGTCTCGTACGCTTCACCAATGGCGTGACCGGCGGTGGCGCAGGCGCTGACTGGCCCAAACGATGGGCCTTGCGCGTTGACGTGGATCGCAACTTCACCCGCCGCCATGTTGCCGATCGCTCCCGGAATCAAGAAGGGTGAGACGCGACCCGCCCCCTTCTCGCCGTAGTTCAGCGCCTGTTCAAAGAGTGTCGTTGCGCCACCAAGTCCTGAGCCAATAATCGTTGCGGTGCCAAGGGCGAGCTCGTCGCTCAGTCGCGCTGGGAGACCTGCCGAAGTGAGTGCCTCAACGGATGCGGCGATGGCAAGGTGTGAGAAGCGATCGAGTCGCTTGATCTGCTTCGCCTCAAGGATGTCGGATGGATCGAAGTTCGGCACCTGTCCGCCGAAGTCCACCTCTTGTCCAGTGAGATNAAGGCCTTCAAGTCGGCGAATGCCAGAGCGCCCCGCAAGGAGTCCGCTCCAGAGCGCATCCACGCCGCGACCGAGTGGGGAGAGCGCCCCCATTCCGGTGACAACAACGCGATGCGCAGTGCTCATCGCACCAACTTTCCTGTGCGTACGGTGGCGGCGCGATACGCGTCGCCAGCGAGTCCGCGCGCCGTGAGCGCATCGCTCACTGCGTCCGTGTCATACGTTGCGCGATGAATTTCGGCGCTGATCGTGCCGGCCTCTGGATCAATGTCGATGACGGCGAATGCGGCGGAGGCCTCACCGTCATACGGGAGTCCGGCAGATCCGGCGTCCACGATCACCTTCCAGCCGTAATCCTTGACGCGTGCCTGATGCGTGAAGCCAACGCAGACGAGGCGCGAGTCCGTCTGGCCGATCAGCTCCAGCGTGGTGGAAGGGTCGAGGTCAGCGCTCAACGGAATCGTCCGCGAGCCTGGTGAGGCGTGGCAGAAGGTGACGCCAATCTCGCCGTAGCGAATGCGACGCTCCGTTGGGAGTGAGCGCAGCCACTCAATGCGATCGTCGTCCAACTCATCCGACGCCCACTCAACGGAGGCCTTCAGTGCTGGCGGCAATCCACCAGCGAGGCTCGGAAAGCTCGCCGCGTAATCAAGGTCGGCCACCGCAATGTCGCCCGTCCCAGCGGTGACGAGCGCACCGCTCAACTGCAACTTACGGATCAGGTCAATCGTCTCGGTAGGCTTCGGCCCGAAGAGGGCGTGATCGCCAAGGATCGCCACCTGGTCCGGCTTCAGCGAAGGAAACTTCGCCACAACCGCCTCAAGTGCGGCGAGATTGCCGTGGATGTCGGAGATCACAAGGACGCGCTTCATTGNTNGNCTTCCTCTCTTATGACGCGGTGGACCCAGATGGGTTCGGGAGTGCGCTCTCTGGCGGAATGACAAACGTAATCGTTGCGCTGCAGGCCTTCTCGCCGTTGACGGAGGCGGTTCCAACGGCACTCCCCATGCGTGAGCCGAGCTTCTGCATCACGATCTCCAGCTGCAACGTTTCGCCAGGGGTCACCATGCGCGTGAAGCGGCACTCTTCAATCTTGGCGAAGACGCCGAGTCGGTTGCCGAACCCTTCGGTACGCGCCACATAGACCGCCATCGCCTGCGCGAGTGCTTCGACTTGGAGGACGCCGGGCATGATCGGGCCGACTGGCTGTGGGAAGTGACCGGGGACCCAGAAGGCATCGGCGCGGACATCAAGCTCTGCAACAAGCGAACCCGCCGAACGATCTTCAGAAACGACGCGGCTCAGCAGGAGGAAGGGGGCGCGATGCGGGATCAGCGCCTCAATCTGCTGCTGGTTCAGAAGCGGCTCACTCATGCGACCTCCATGCTACGCACCCGCCTGGTCGCCTGAGCGACGCGGCGCAGCGGCGAGGATGGCAGCAGTGCCAACGTCGTCGAGCATGCTGGTGGTGACGGCGCCGTTCAGGAATGAGGGACTCTCCAGGAGGCCAAGGAAGAAGTCGCGCGTGGTCGCCACACCGTCAATCTCTAGTTCGCGGAGTGCGGCGCGGGAGCGTGCGATCGCCTCTTCGCGCGTTGCCCCCCAGACAATCAGCTTGCCGAGGAGGCTGTCGTAGTACGGCGGCACTTCGTAGCCGGCGTAGAGGTGTGAGTCGAATCGCACCCAGGGGCCGCTCGGCGAACGATACGCGCTGATCTCCCCCGCCTGCGGCTGGAAGTTCTTTGCCGGATCTTCCGCCGTGATACGGAACTCAATCGCATGACCGCGCGGCTGGATCTCGCGCTGCGTCATTGGCATGCGCGCGCCACCGGCGAGTGTGATCTGCAGAGCAACAAGGTCAACGCCAGTCACCACCTCGGTGACGGGATGCTCCACCTGGATGCGGCAGTTGATCTCAATGAAGTACGGCTTTCCATCTGGGCCAACCAAGAATTCAAGCGTCCCCACGTTGCGGTAGCCGGCGGCGCCGATCGCCTTTGCGGCACGCGCAAGGAAGTCTTCGCGGACGCGCGGCGTGAGCGCCGTGGATGGCGACTCCTCCACCAACTTCTGATGACGTCGCTGCAGTGAGCAGTCGCGCTCGCCAAAGTGGAGTGCCGTCCCTTCACTGTCAACGGCGATCTGCACCTCAACATGGTGCGTTGCGCTGAGATATTTTTCCAAGTAAATCGATCCGTCGCCGAAGGCGGCCTGCGCCTCTTGCGCGCAGATGGAGAAGTTCTTGGTGAGCTCAGCGGCGTCCTGTGCCACGCGCATCCCGCGACCACCACCACCTGCGGATGCCTTGAGGATCACCGGGTAGCCAATCTTCTTCGCCGCATCGAGCGCCGCCGCCTCATCCGCCACCACCCCGTCTGAACCAGGGATCGTAGGGAGGCCGTGCTTGGCGAGCAGCGCGCGTGTTGCCGCCTTGGAGTGGAACTTCTCCAGGATCGGCGCCGATGGCCCAATAAAGGTGAGCTTGTGCGCCGCAACCGCTTCGGCGAATGCGGCGTTCTCGGAGAGGAAGCCGTAGCCCGGGTGAATGGCGTCGCAGCCGGTGGCGAGTGCCGCGGAGATGATCGCGGGTGCCGAGAGGTAGCTCTGCTTCGCGTCGGCTGGCCCAATGCAGACCGCCTCGTCGGCAACCAAGACCGCGCGCGAGTCCGCATCCGCCTCGCTGTAGGCGACCACCGCCTCAAGGCCGAGCTGGCGGCAGGCGCGCAGGATGCGCAGCGCAATCTCGCCACGATTCGCAATCAGGACGCGCTTGATCACTTGGACCCCTCGCCGATTGACTCAAGCAGGAAGATCTCCTGGCCGTACTCCACCGGATCGCCAGTGGCGGACTTCAGCGCCGCCACGATCCCGCCGTGCGTTGCACGGACTTCGCTCGGAATGCCGAGCACCTCAACGGTGGCAACGAGCGCACCCTTCGCCACCTTGGCGCCAACGTGAATCTCCTTGGAGAGCGTCAGGAATCCCACCGCCGTTGCGCGCACCGCATGCTTGCGCGCCGCGCTAACAGAGCTTGGCGCCGGCACCGCTGCGGAAACAGGAGCCTGCGCAGAAGATCCCTGCACGGCGGCCTGCTGTACGCCGAGCGACTCAGACCGAACGCGCACCGTTGCGCCATTTCGCTCAACCTCAATCTCGCCGAGGCCGGTCTCTGCAAGGCGATCAACGAGCACGGGGAGGAGCGCGTCAATGAGTGCGCCGAGCTCTTCGGCGTTCCCTTCGCCGCTCACGTTCGCGTTTGCAAGATCACGAAACTTTGCCATCGTTATGCCCCCGCACTATCGCGCTCGATCTCGTCAATCCAGTCGTCGCCAACGCCAGCGCCAACAAGGTCGCGATCAAGGCCGAAGAGTGAGCGGATCGCGCCCGTGATCCCCTTCTTCTTGATAGGCGCTTCGTCGAACGCGCCAAAGGCGCGATAACGCGCATAGCGCGCGGTGAGGAGTTCGTTGAGATCCTTCATTGATTCAAGTTCGTCAAAGGCGGCGCTCGCCGTCTCCCAGATGGAGCGCGCCAGCGTCACGGTGGACTCTGCGGAGAGTGTCTCTGGCTCCAGGATGATGCCGTCTACTACGCCGAGCGCCACCTGCTCTGTGGCGGTGATGCGCAGCGCGCGCGCCGCGGCGGGGGCCTTCTCAGATGTGCGGAAGAGGATCGCGGCGCACCCCTCTGGGCTGATCACCGAGTAG
>JGI25925J51416_10000117_pt1 | contig 16875 bp, 19 predicted proteins | sample LauGreFaBDMM15DN_2_FD_51416 | JGI IMG/M metagenome (IMG submission 51416) | reverse complement strand
GAAGGATTAAGTGTTTATAAAGAATACCTTTTGATTGAAGAACGCACTAATGGTCTGCTCAAACTCAAACTCAAAGGTGTCGAAGACGGCACGGAAAGCTATATTGCTGTGGACGGTGAAACCTACTACCTCGGTTTGGCAATGAATGACGACTATGCTGCCGCAAAATTATATTACGTATACAACTCCATGACCACGCCTTCAAGGGTATACACCTATGATTTAAAAAGCGGTCAGCAAGAAATTTTCTTCGAGAAAAAGTTACGCGATACAAATTTTGACCCCGCTCATTATGTTTCTGAGCGCGTGTGGGCAACTGCCAACGACGGCACTCAAATTCCGGTGAATATCATGTATAAAAAAGGCACTGATTTATCAAAAGCGCCTTTGTTGCTCTATGGTTATGGTTCCTACGGCTATACTTTACCCGATATTTTTAGCCCAACCCGTTTGTCTTTGGTCAACCGCGGTTTTGTTTTTGCTACGGCACATATCAGGGGTTGTAAATATTTAGGAGAAGAATGGTATCAAAACGGGAAATTCGACAAGAAAATAAATACGTTTACAGACTTCATTAATGCTGCCGAATTTTTAGGCCACATGGGCTATTGCGACCCCGCGCGCATTTATGCTAATGGGGGTAGCGCCGGTGGTTTGTTAATGGGAGCAATCGCTAACATGGCGCCGTATTTATTTAAAGGAATCGTTTCTGAGGTACCCTTCGTGGATGTAGTTACAACTATGCTAGATCAAACCATTCCACTTACCACCGGAGAATACGAAGAATGGGGCAATCCGCAAGATCCGCATTACTACTACTATTTGTTGAAGTACTCACCTTATGACAACATCCATGCAATGGATTACCCTGCCATGTACGTGACCTCGGGTTATCATGACTCACAGGTTCAGTATTGGGAGCCCGCCAAATATGTAGCTAAACTCAGAACAATGCGCACAAATCAGGCCGCTCTTGTTTTTGAGTGCAATATGGATGCGGGCCACGGTGGTGGCTCGGGCCGTAGTATAGAGCGCTTAGAGCGTGCTAAAATTTATGCGTTTATTTTAGGGCTTGAGCAAGGGATTACACATTAGTTATTGTCTCTTTTTATGGAGTACGATTTCCTTGGCCCAAAATTCTGCCCTAGAGAGTTTTAGGCATAGGCCCATAATGTACGCTGATTTGGGTTATAATGTCAATCCATTTCGGATAGATTACCCTTTTAGTGCGCAGCAATCTTCATTGGCCTACAAGAATAATTTTAGTCCTTTTTTGGGCTTGGGCTTTGCTTACAAGTGGTTTCATCTAAGAGTAGGTTTTCCGGTTATTGGTAATTTGCGTCCAGCGGATAAATTTGGTAAAACTACGCAATACAACTTTTCCTATGATATAACGCACAAAGGTGTTTGGTATGATTTCGAATTCAAATCTACTTTTGCTTACGCCCTCAAGCAGCCCCAGCAGACGCTTCCTGATACTTATTCTTTTAACATCATGGCCAATGCGTGGTATTTTAAGAATGTAGATTTTCAGATGAATGGCTTACTCGGAAAAAGGGCGCATTACAACCAACAGATTTTTACATGGTACTTAAAGGGCACCCTGAATTATTTTGGGTCTGAAAATAGAAGTGGCGGCCTGATTCCAGCGCCTCTGCAAATCCCACAACAAGACCTCACGAATGCCACAAAACTTCAGGCCTTTGATTTTGGTGCTGCACCTGGTTTGGCTTATGTCAATCGAAAGAACAATTGGCAAATTGGTGGATGGGCAGGAGTGGGCCCTGTTGTACAATTTAAAGAATACGAAACGCCAGAATATTCTAAAATTCGTTTAGGATTGGCGCCTCGCTTCGATCTTCGTTTGATGGGAGGCTATTCTTCAGATGAAAAATTCTTTTTTATTGTGACCGATTTTGACAACAAAAGCATTCGATTCGACGATTTCAAATACCGTCAAAATTATTTTGCGCTTAAGTTTGTAGCAGGATACCGCTTTAAAGAAGCTGATTAATACTTGATGAATACATTTTTGGCCTCAGTAAAGAAGCGCAAGGCCTCCCAACCACCTTCTCGGCCAACGCCAGAGGCTTTAACGCCGCCAAATGGTGTGCGCAAATCGCGAACAAGCCATGCATTGACCCAAACGATACCGGCGTGCACCAAATCGGCAACACGGTGCGCGCGCTTGAGGTCGGAGGTCCAGACGGTTGCAGCCAAACCATATTGGGTAGAATTGGCCATAGTAAGCACTTCTTCTTCGGTGTCGAATGGCGTGATGGTCACTACTGGTCCAAAAATTTCTTCTTGGTTGGTACGGCATTGGTAATGTAAGCCTTCGATTATCGTTGGCTCAATGTAGTAACCCTCGGCATGCGCACCCGGTAAAATTTTTCGTTGTCCACCACATAGGATGGTACCTCCTTCTTCTTTTGCCAACTCGATGTAGCCTAAGATTTTTTCCATATGTGGTTTTGAAACCACTGCACCTAATTTGGCTTCGGGATCTTCTGGAAACGAAACTTTACTTTTGGAAACCGCAGCTACAAATGCTTCTTTGAAAGGCTCATAGAGGGCGCGTTCAATGAAAATACGAGAGCCACAAAGGCAAATTTGTCCTTGGTTGGCAAAAGAAGATCGAATGGTTGTGCTGAGGGCGTCTTTGAAGTCGCAGTCGGCAAAAATGATATTGGGGTTCTTGCCGCCCAGTTCAAGAGACAGTTTTTTAAACATTGGCCCCGCTGTTTGTGCAATATATTCGCCGGTTTTGGTGCCGCCTGTAAAAGAGATGGCCTTAATTTTTGGGTGTTTAACTATAGCGTCGCCGACGCTTGGGCCGGTGCCGTGCAAAATGTTGAGCACGCCGTCGGGCATACCGGCTTCTTTGGCAATTTTGCCGAGCATATAAGCGGTGTAAGGCGTGACCTCTGAAGGTTTTGCTACCACACAGTTNCCCGCGGCTAAAGCAGGGGCAATTTTCCACGAAAAAAGATATAATGGTAAATTCCAAGGAGAAATACAACCTACTANCCCGATAGGTTTNCGNGTCGTATAATTCAAGCCTACTCCTTCCATCTGATGNGATTCAGAGGCAAAGTGTTCAATTGCGGTTGCAAAAAAGTGAAAGTTAGAAACCGCCCTAGGGATGTCAACATGTTGTGCTAGACTAATGGGCTTCCCGTTATCTTTGGACTCAGCGGCTACAAAAGCGGCCATGTTAGCCTCGATACCCTCGGAAAGTTTCCTTAATATTTCGGCACGACCCTCTATGCCCATTGACGACCAAATAGGGAAGGCCGCTTCTGCAGCTTGAACTGCGGCTTCAACGTCTTGCGCATCAGAATCAGGGATTAACGAATATACTAGGCCTGTTGCAGGCTCATAGTTGTCGATATAGCGCCCATTTTTAGGTGGGGTATATGATCCGTTGATGAAATTGCTCAATTTTTCCATACTATACAAAGGTAAGCATATCAACGAGAGGTTTTGATACCTTTGTAGCATGGAAATCAAAGAAGCGCAAGCAAAAGTAGATCACTGGATTCAAACGATAGGAGTTCGCTACTTCAATGAACTGACAAATATGGCCGTCTTGATGGAAGAAGTTGGTGAGCTCGCGCGCATAATGGCTAGGCGATATGGCGAACAATCTGAAAAAGAAAGCGACAAAAATAAAGACCTCGGCGACGAAATGGCCGATATCCTTTTTGTACTTTGTTGTTTGGCCAACCAAACTGGTATAGACCTCGATGCAGCTTTAGAAAAAAACTTAGCCAAAAAAACCGAGCGTGACGCCACGCGTCACCTTGACAATCCAAAACTACAATCCTAACCATGGAAAGAATTCAAAAAGCATTGCAGCCTTCACAGTATCTGCTTGTTTCTGCACTACCTGAGCAATACGAAATGAATTTGTGGTCCTTCATCGATGAAGTTATTGCAAAGCCAGAAGAGGGCTCGCCAAGAGCCATTATCTTATGTACAAACGATGCACAAGCCAGAGCCATCCATGCCGAGTTTGTTCAACTCGCCAAACCTAAAGACCTTACCGTAGATTTAGTCGTAGAGAAAGGCAAGAAGCTCCAACAACGCAACGACCTTTTTGATGGCACTGAAATCATTGTGGGTACTACACGACGCATGGCCGAGATGTATTTTCAAAACGGCTTTAATATCAAGAAATTAAAGTTGTTTATCATTTTGGGTTTAGAGGAACACATGCGCGCTGGTCACAAAGGCTATATCGTTCGTTTAACGGAGAGCTTACCCAAATGTAAGGCCTTGTTTTTTACCGCCAACCCCGACGAAGAGCGGATGGCAGACTACCTCGAGGAGTTTTATCCGAACATTCGCTTACTAGATTTGTCTGAAGAAGCATGAATCGAAACGAAAGTATAGTTGCACTTAGACCAACTGTTCAAAAACAAAGCACTGAGCATACCAAAGAAGAACTTTTTCAGAATGAAGTATTGCGGCCGATATTGAAATTACAACACGATCTCTTTCTCCATGAGTGGCAAGAAAATCCACTTTTTCTGTCCATCAAAAAAGCAGACACATTAGAAGAGCGCCGCAAGCTTTTAGCGCTGCTTTTTTCTAAGCACCCCCCCTTTTTACAAAGATTAGTTGGAATGATCATTGGGCTTCTGACATCTGTTGAATTTCAATATTATTTAGAAGAAAAAGCAGCACTAGACAAACGCATTAAAGCGTTATTATTGACCCGCTTACTTTCTTATTAATATAGCGCTTAGACCATATCAAACCCGGCAATAAAAAAGGGATTATTAGGCTCGAAATCACCTCTTACTACAACGTCAACTTCAGCAACTCCAATTATCTGATGCAATAAGCCCCACGAAAGTTTTTGCTTTGCTTCTCGATAAAGAAGGTCGCGGGTATCGTTCCACCATAATAAAGAATGCAGGCTTTCCTTGGCTAAAACCGCCTCAAAAAGGCGTTCCACATCTTTGATATTCCCAGACGGATTACAAACACTATCAGGAACCAAGAAGGTATGTTCTTTGGGTTGAATCAATTGATTTAGAAGGGGGATAAAAGGCAATAGCTTGACGCTAAGCCCCCCAAGTTTACCAGGAAGCCTTTGTATTTCCCAGCGCACTTTATGAAATTGAGCAAACGCTAAGCGCTTTCCATTTGAATCAAATAGACTATAAATGTTACCATCTTCAAAGAAATGGGTAAAATACGCGGTATAATGGCGGTAGTTTTTTTCGATGGTTTCAAAAAGTTCGGAGCTCATGCGCTCTTCCTTTAGCAATGGATCTGCTTTTGGCCAAATACGACTGAAACTTTGAGTGGCGAGGTATGCTTTGGTTCGAAAGCCAAACGTTTCGCTCATCCATTTACTGCGGATATTTTTGGCATCAATGTAAGCGTAACAATAATCATCTGAACCGGGATATTTTGCAATAATGTCGTCAAAAACAGTTGCTATTTCTTGCTTGATTTTAGACTTTGTATTGGCGCGCGCTTTTCCTTTAGATTGAAAGCGTTGCTCAAAAGCAAAATAGCGCAAATACAAACCAAAAGGTCGCTTGCAAAAAGTAATATTGGCAATGAGTTGTTCGCTCCTTCGCAATGAAAAACTTAAAGGATTATCGGTGTGCGCGACACTTTGAGCAACATCAAGGTGTTTGTATTTGGCACCGTTTGTGCCTAATACAGTATTTTCAAATAAATGAATTAAATCGGTACTGATATGATCGGATTGCTCAAATTTCATAACATCTGATAAAATTTAGCGCACTTTATTTAGCCATGTGAGTAAATCGGTTTGTTGTTGTCCGTTGAGTATTTTAGTTACACTTATTTGGTTTTGTGCCAATTCCTGGGCAGTTGTGCTTCCCCATGCAACAATTTGCGCATTTGCCGCAATGGTGTTGTACGCTAGAAAAGCACGCACATTGCTTGGTGAAGAAAAAATATAGATGTCTTTTGCGCTGATCTGCAAATTTTTAAAGTGGGTGTTATAAACGTGCAAGATGATTTTTTCTTTTTCGGGAATCAAAGAGGAATAGGTACCTACAGATAGTTGGCTACTTGGAAAGCAAANGCTCCGACCTTTTCTCCATGCATTGAATTGTTGGGCTTCAAGTTGAGGTTGGTCTGAATGTTGGGCTATAAAGTGTACTTCTTTTTGAAAGTATTCGGTTACTTTTTTGGCGGTCTCTAGACCAGCACAAGCAATTTGCGCATTTGTCTGACACTGAGCAAAAAAGAAATCAGCCGCTCGGATACTTGCTATAAACAAAATGTCATAGGCCGACGGGCACAAAAAAGGTTGGGCACTAAATTCAATGAGTGACTGCGCTTCGAGCATACCTTTTTGGATGAGTTGTTGAAGCTCAGGGCTGAGGTATTGAGGGTCTTTAGAAATAAAAATTGTACTCATTTAGCTTGGAGGCTAGCTGTAATTTCTGAAACGCTTGTACTTAAGTCAAACTGATAAAATTGTGCAGCAAGGTTTGCCGAAGTAGCATGAGCTGCATATATTTTGTTGGGGCCATAATAGACACCTAAAGGCAATTGGCATCCACCTTGCAAGGCCTGTAAAACGCCGCGTTCGATNGCAATTTGTGCAGCTACTTCTGGATGGTTGAGCTGCGCAACAATTTGTNGGGTTTGCGTATCATTTTGGCGAATTTGTAAGCCTAATACCCCTTGTGCTGGTGCCGGAANAAATTCTGTTGGATCGAGCACGAGGGTGTGTAAATCATCTAGTGCGATTTGTAAACGGCTAACACCCGCATTGGCAAGTAAGATGGCGTCGTATGAGCCACTGCGGAGTTTTTCTATGCGGGTGGGCACATTGCCGCGGAGTTCGTAGATCTGAAGATCTGGTCTTAGGGCCTTGACAATCGATTTTCTACGCGCTGAAGAGGTACCGATAATTGCTCCAGCTTTAAGGCCCCAGCGCTGATTTTTATCTTGCGCGGTTTTGCGCATGAGTAAAAGTTCAGAGGGGTCTTCGCGATAAGAGACAGCTCCAATGCATAGCCCTGCTGGCTGGCTTGTTTCAAGGTCTTTGTGCGAATGTACAGCGAGGTCGATATCGTTGTTGAGGAGTGCCGCTTCAATTTCTTTCGTGAAAAACCCTTTTCCTTCTAATTTGTCAAAGCTAAGATCTTGGATGCGGTCGCCTTGCGTTACGATAATTTGGAGTTGCACCTCGCAACCGAGCGCTTCTATTTTTGCCTTGACAAAATGAGCTTGCCATAATGCGAGGTCGCTGCCGCGTGTGCCAATGCGGATGAGCGGTTTAGTCGGCATGATTGAGGATGATTTCTTTGGCCAGCTTCATGGGGCCACTGATGTACTTTTTTTCGAGGTAACTCACGACTTTGTCCAGGACTTCTTTTGCCTGCGGGTCTAAATTTTCTAAGTCTTCTTTAAAGATTTCAGTGTAGGCGGTGGCACGAAGTTCTTTGACTTGCGCAGGTACTTCGCGCATGGCAATTTCTACCTTTCGCTCGCGAAGAAGGTGCTGAAATTCATAGCGTGCATTGGCAATAATTTCTTCTACTTGTTGGAGTTCTTTGGAACGCTCTTTTACGTTTTCGTTAGAAATGCGCTGAAGATATTCGATAGAAAGGTATTTAACTGAATGGGTATCGATAATAGTCTGGTCTAGATCTTGAGGAATGGCAAGGTCTATNACGATTTTTTCTTGGACGTCTCCGTTGAGTAAATTGCTGTAGAGTTCGGGTGTNATAATAATGCCGTCGGCAGCGGTGCAGGTTATAAGGACGTCAAACCCCTCTTTGTATGAAGCAAGTTCTTTTAGGGTATAGGCATTGCCATGGATTTCTTGTGCTAACTTTTGACTATTNGCAAGGGATCTATTGAAAACCTGAAAATTTTTGAAACCNTGCTTTTTAAGGAAGCGCGCCATTGTGGTGTTGGTGACTCCTGCCCCTACAATCAGGATACGTGCTTCTAGAGGTATATTGAGTTGTTTGAGGTATTGATAAGCTAAAGAAACAACGGAAACAGGCTTGGTTGATATGCTGGTTTCTGTATAAACTTGTTTGGCTGTTTCGATTACTTTTTTCATGAGTAAACGCAGCAGATCTCCGGTGAGGTTGTGCTCGTGGCAATATTCGTAGGCCAAACGCACTTGGGTAATGATTTCGCGCTCACCAATAATCATGGAGTCAATAGATGATGCGACAGATAAGGCATGTTGTACGGCCGAACTTCCGGAGTAAATTTCTGCTTTGCGTACAAATTCTTCTAGTTGAATGGGGACGAGTTTGGGGTAAAGTGCTTGTAATAATCGGGTTAGAAATGGTGTATCGAGTTCTTGCGCATTTACGAAAGTTATTTCGACACGGTTGCAGGTTGTCAAGAACATGAGTTCTTTGAGATCTAAAAGCGTTTGGAGTTGAGATAGGGCCTCGATTTGCGCTTCTTTATCGATGTGCAACAAACCAATTTTACTGACATCTAGTTGTCGGTGTGTAAAAGCGATAATATGTAGTTGTTGCAACAAGGCGCTCGATCTATGCTGCAAAATTAAGTGCTAAACTCCCCGGAATTGTCATTGAAATGTCATTATTGCTAATTTAGAATGGGTTCAAATAGTTGAATTGCGCTACCTTTGAAAGATGCTAAAAACCTATGACGCAATTTTATTTGACCTCGGGGGTGTACTCATCGATATCGACTATACGGCTACTGAAATTGAATTTAAAAAATTGGGTGTTTTAGACTTCCAAGAACGGTATACGCAATTCGCTCAAAATGCGCTTTTTGACCGTTTTGAATGTGGTGAAATATCGGCACAATACTTTATCAATTTATTATTGCCTCACACACAGCCAGGAACAACTGCTAATCAGATTGTAGCTGCTTGGTCTGCGATGTTAGGTACTTTTCCACTCGAGAAAATCTCGCTATTAAAAGCGTTATCAGCAACCACACCCTTATTTATGCTTAGCAATACCAATGCTTTGCATTGGTCGGGGGTGCAAAGGGCGTGGAGCAGTGTTTCTACTCAACCGATGACAGATTTTTTCGAAGACATTTATCTTTCACATGTCATAGGAAAAAGAAAACCGCACCCTGAGACTTTTTTGTGGGTCTGCCAACAAATGGGTTTTGATCCGGCTAAGGTGCTATTTATAGACGACAGCCCACAACATATTGACGGCGCAGCTTTAGCGGGCTTACAGGTGCATTATTATCAACGTCCTGCTGAATTTTACGCACTTTTTTCCTGACAAAGTTCTACGAGCAACCCTTTGGTTGCTTTTGGGTGTAAAAAGGCAATTTTTTTGTTGTCGGCACCGTCTTTAAAGCGCTCATGAATAAGCTGAAAACCTGCTTTTTGTAAACGTTCAAGCTCAGCTTCAATATCATCTACTTCGAAAGCTACATGATGAAAACCTGGCCCATTTTTGGCGATAAACTTTGCAATAGGAGAGTCGGGTATACTAGCCTCTAATAATTCAATTTTTGATTCGCCAACTTTAAAAAAAGCGGTTTTAACGCCTTCAGACACTACTGATTCTTGTTTGTAGCAAGTCACATTAAGCAAAGCTTCGTAAAGGGGAATGGCTAATTCTAAACTTTCAACGGCGATACCAAGGTGTTCTATGCGTTTCATTTAGTGGTCAATTTTGATGAATTTTTCTGATTTATTATCGTAGTTAATAAAGTAAACGCCACTTACTATATTTTGACAATCTACGGTGGAGCCAAACCCTGTTTTCAGCAAATTTCCGTAGGCATCATAGATTTCATATTTTGTCTGGACAGCCTTGCTTTTAGCGCTAAAAGCAAGCGTTGAATGTACTTTTGTGGGGCTAAAACTAACGGGTTCCACTGCAGACGTAAAACTGGCGCTTTTGGAAACCCGAGGCTTACCCTCACTATCTGTTTGGCTTACCCTCACTATGTTTTTGCCAGAATGTGGGGTGAGTTGAAATTGATACGTAGTGCTTCCAGGGCTTCCTTTTCCTTTTACTTGGCCAACTTCTACCCAACGCCCCCATTTGTATTGTTCTATACTGTAGTCGAGAACTGCTTGTTCTTTTATACAAGTCCAACTGAGTTTTCCATCTTTTTGGGCGCTAATTTGTGCGCACTCAAAGGTGCTTTTTGGCAGTAAAATACTTGGGTTTAGAAATCGAGGTTCACAACCAAGCGCATGCTCAAGTACCACAAAGATGTCGTCTCCTTTTTTGAGGTGAAACAATTGAAAATCAATTTCAAAATGAGAAGTTTGAATAACAGCGGGGAGAATTTCACCATTGACTAGTACTTTACTGACACAAAAGCCGAAACCATCCGGCATTGGCGGGTTATTGACAATCAAGTTCTTTTCTTGGTAGGTACCTTCGAGAGAAAGCAATTGTACTTGCGTAAAACCAGCCGTTAAATTGGCGATCATCAACAAAAAAAGTACCCTAGACAGCATAAAAAGCTTTTTGTACAAATATAACATGATTCAAATGCTTTCGTTTAAATTTGTACAATGTTGAATGCAAACTATGACTTCATTAAAGCACTGCACCTTATCTTTGTGGTGAGTTGGTTTGCAGGCCTTTTTTATATGGTTCGGCTATTTATTTACTTCAGAGAAGCGACAGATAAAACCTCCCCCGAAAAAGAAATTTTGCAGCAACAGTTTGTCATCATGATGCAACGCCTTTGGTGGATCATTACGACTCCTGCAATGGCCTTAACAGTGTTTTTTGGCGTCTGGATGATCGCTTTAAACCCGAGTTATCTCTTGAAGGCACCTTGGATGCATCTTAAATTGAGTTTTGTTCTACTCTTATTAGTTTACCATTTTTATTCACAAAAATTACTTCGTAATTGTGAAAAAGGAACTTTGAGCTGGAGTTCAGGCCAACTGCGCCTTTGGAATGAAGTAGCCACCTTGTTTTTAGTAAGTATTGTCTTTATCGTCGTTTTAAAGGGTCAGCTCGGTTGGATATCCGGAACTGTTGGTTTTTTTGCTGTGGGCATTCTATTGATGTTAGGGATTAAATTATATAAAAAATTGCGCAAAACTCAGGGCTGAATTGTTCAAAAATTAAATTGTTTCTTTAGAAAGATTAGTTATATTTGCACAAATTTTCAGCAAATAGGTACAAAAATTACCACAAAATGAAGCAATTTGTTCATCTTACCACATCTCTTCACTTCGTCATATTCGCTCTGTTTTTATTGGTTTCAAATGTGAATGTTTTCGCTGCTGAAAAAGAAGAATTTAATGTCGGTGAAATGATCATGCATCACATCAAAGATGCTCACGAGTGGCACATTGCCGGCCCAGAACACGGAGGGACCAGTATTTATCTCCCTATCATTCTCCACGACAACGGTTTCAAAGTTTTTAGTTCAAAACACTTCTACCATGGAAAAGAAATAGAAGTTCCAGGTAAAGACAATATTACCTACACTTACATGGAAGGTGTTGGACCAGCTAAAGGTTACGGCCTGTACCATGAAGAAATTTACAAACTAGACAAAATCGGCACCTCAAATGGTTTCCCTGTTTATGTCATGAAATTCCAGGGCGAGCACCCTCACAATAAATCCCCACTTGACTTTTCCATTACAAAAAATGTAGCCTCGCTTTTTGCAGGAGGCTTGTTAATCATAATGATTATGTTGGGTGTTGCACGGGGTTACCGTAAGAACGGGCCCGTTGCACCTACAGGATTGGCTAAATTCATTGAACCTTTGGTTATGGTGATTCGCGACGACATTGCCAAGGAAAATATAGGACACGGTAAGCATCATAAATATGTGCCATATCTCCTCACTATTTTTTTCTTTATTTGGATCAATAATTTATTGGGTCTGATTCCTATTTTTCCCGGAGGAGCAAATTTGACTGGAAACATAACCATTACTTTCTTTTTGGCTTTGTGTACTTTGATCATAACGCTTTTATCCTCCAATAAGAATTACTGGAAACATATCTTTGCTACCCCAGGCGTTCCCATAGCCTTGATGCCTATCATGATTCCAATAGAAATAGTAGGTATATTCACAAAACCATTTGCATTAATGATTCGTCTCTTTGCAAACATATCTGCAGGACACATTATTATACTAGCTTTAATTTCAATCATTTTCATCAACAAAAATATAGCGTGGGGCGCATTATCCGTGCCCATGGCGCTCTTTATTTCCTGTTTGGAAATGTTAGTAGCAGTTTTGCAGGCTTATTTATTTGCCTTGCTTTCTGCCTTGTTTATCGGTGCAGCAGTTGAAGAATCGCACCATTAGTAGTTGTAACTTTTAAATATACATAGTATGATTTACGGTAGTATCGCAGCAATCGGAGCAGGTCTCGCAGTTTTAGGAGCCGGNATTGGCATTGGCCAAATCGGTGGAAAAGCTGTAGAAGGGATTGCAAGAAATCCTGAAGCATCAGGAAAAATCACAACAACAATGATTATCGCCGCAGCACTTATTGAAGGTGTTGCCTTATTTGGTGTAGTAATCGGTTTGTTAGGAGCTGCAAAGTAAACATGTTTTCTACCCAAACGGTTGGTTTGGGTAGAAAACTTTTGTGTTAAAGTATTTTAAAAGCCGTTAAACATGGATTTAGTTACTCCAGATTTAGGATTATTATTTTGGACAGGTTTGGTATTCTGTCTATTGTTATTTGTTTTGACAAAATTTGCTTGGAAACCAATTTTAAATGCGGTCAATACCCGCGAGCAAAACATCACCGATGCCCTCGAACTCGCTGAAAAAACAAAGGCGGAAATGCAAGCGCTCAAGGCGGAGAACGATCAGATTTTAAAAGCTGCCCGTGCAGAGCGCGATCAGATTTTAAAGGAGGCAAAGGAAGCTGCAAATGGCATGATTGAAGATGCCAAAGGAAAAGCGAAAGATGAAGCGGCTAAAATTGTCGAATCTGCGCGTCAAAACATCAACAGTGAGAAAGCTGCAGCAATGGCTGAAATTAAAAGTCATGTTGCCAACCTATCGCTAGAAATTGCAGAAAAAGTAGTGCGTCATGAATTAAGTTCCGACGATAAACAAAAATCGCTTGCGACTCAACTTGCTGGCGAAATCAAAATGAACTAATACATGAAGTCCAATAAATCTGCTGTTCGTTATGCAAAAGCTCTTTTGGAGTTGGCCCTTGAGCACAATAAATTAGAGCTCATTGAAGCAGATATCCTTCAGCTTTTGAAGGTTGCGCACGAAACACACGACTTTCAAGTTTTCTTGAATTCCCCACTCATCAACATCGATAAAAAGATTGCTGTCATTAAGCAAATCTTTCCTGAGTTCAATAAAACTACTTCAGATTTTTTGGCGTTGGTCACCAACAATGGCCGAGAGTCCGTCATGATCGACATTGCCAAACAATTCATTGCTCAACTGAAGGCACATCGCGGTATTGTACCCATCACCATCATTAGTGCTCAGCAATTAGAAGAAAGCACAAAACAATCCATTCTTTCCAAAATTTCAGGTTCTATTACAGGCACACCCGAAATCACAGAAGAAATTGATGCCACTCTTATCGGTGGTTTTATTGTTCGCATGGGCGATCACCAAATAGACGCGTCGGTTGCAAGTCAACTTCAGCGACTCAAACAACAATTCATATAATCGTCAATAGACAAAAAAATAAGTATACATGGCAGATATTAAACCAGCAGAAGTTTCCGCAATATTGAGAGAACAACTCTCAGGTTTCCGCTCAGAAGCTGAATTGCAAGAAGTAGGAACGGTACTTCAGGTAGGAGATGGTATTGCACGCATTTACGGCATGAACGGCGTTCAATACGGCGAACTCATCGAATTTGATGGTGGAATGCAAGGTATTGCACTTAACCTTGAAGAGGACAACGTCGGAGCCGTATTACTCGGTCGTTCTTCAAGTGTTAGGGAAGGTGATACCGTGCGTCGTTTAGGTAAAATTGCCTCCGTTCAAGTGGGTGACGGTATGGTGGGTCGCGTTGTAGACACACTCGGACAGCCCATCGACGGTAAAGGTCCAATCCAAGGCGAACTTTTCGAAATGCCAATCGAGCGTAAAGCGCCAGGAGTTATCTTTCGACAGCCTGTAAATGAACCTCTTCAAACGGGTATCAAAGCAGTTGACGCCATGATTCCTATCGGTCGTGGTCAGCGCGAGCTCATTATTGGTGACCGCCAAACCGGTAAAACAACGGTTGCTATCGATGCGATAATTAATCAACGCGAATTTTATGATCGTGGCGAGCCTGTATATTGTATTTATGTTGCTATTGGCCAAAAAGGTTCTACCGTTGCAGGTATAGTTAAGAAATTAGAAGACGCAGGTGCAATGGCATATACAACTGTTGTAGCTGCTAACGCTTCTGACCCAGCTCCAATGCAGTTTTACGCTCCAATGACCGGTGCTGCTGTTGGAGAGTACTTCCGCGATTTAGGAAAGCCCGCACTTATTGTTTATGATGACCTTTCTAAGCAAGCAGTAGCTTACCGCGAGGTATCACTTCTTTTGCGTCGCCCACCAGGACGCGAGGCATACCCAGGTGATGTATTCTACCTTCACTCTCGTTTGCTCGAGCGTGCAGCTAAAGTGATCGCCGATGACAACATCGCCAAGCAAATGAACGACCTTCCTGCATCTTTGAAAGACAAAGTTCGCGGTGGTGGTTCACTCACAGCGCTTCCTATTATTGAAACGCAAGCCGGAGACGTCTCTGCCTACATTCCAACCAACGTAATTTCCATTACCGATGGTCAGATCTTTTTGGAGTCTGATTTATTCAATGCTGGTATACGCCCTGCGATCAACGTAGGTATTTCTGTATCGCGCGTTGGTGGATCAGCTCAAATTAAATCCATGAAGAAAGTTGCTGGTACTTTAAAGTTAGATCAAGCTCAGTATCGCGAGCTCGAAGCCTTTTCCAAATTTGGTTCTGACTTAGATGCAGCAACAAAAGCAGTACTAGACAAAGGCGCTCGCAACGTGGAAATCTTGAAACAACGCGAGGGTGACCCTTATCCGGTAGAGAAGCAAATTGCCATTATTTACGCAGGTGTAAAAGGCCTTATGCAGCCAGTGCCAATTGCAAAAATCAAGGAATTCGAAAAAGATTATTTAACTGTTCTAGAAGCAAACCATGCAGATACGCTTGTTGCGCTCAAAGCAGGAAAATATACAGACGAAATTGAGGCTGTTTTGACTAAAACAGCCAAAGAAGTAGCTGCTAAATTTGCATAATTAAAGCCTAATTTAGGATTATAATGGCGAATCTAAAAGAAATACGTAACCGCATCAGTTCAGTAGGCTCCACNATGCAGATTACTTCTGCCATGAAGATGGTATCTGCTGCCAAATTGAAACGCGCTCANGATGCCGTAACGCAAATGCGTCCATATGCGGGNAAATTGCGCGAAATCCTCGAAAACTTAAGTGCTAGCCTCGATCTTTCTGAAAATGCATATGCCGAACAACGAGAAGAGACTAAAATTCTGATTATTGGTATTACTTCTAACAGAGGTTTGTGTGGTGGTTTTAACAACAATATCATCAAGAGGGTTGGTGTACTCATCTCCGACGATTACGCAGGTAAAGAGGTATCAGTTCTTTGTGTAGGTAAGAAAATCAAGGATTTTTACAAGCGCACGCCAAACTTCTATACCAATGAAAAATTAGAAAGCATGGAAGATGTCTATGCCGACTTACGTTTTGGTATTGTTGCAGAAATAGCCGATGAAATCATGGCGCAATTCCTCAATAAGTCTTTCGATAAAGTTGTTTTGGTATATAATCGTTTCATCAATGCGGCTACGCAAAACATCGAAACCGAACAATTTTTACCAATTGTTCCTACCCTAAGCGATTCAGAAGCTGGCGACTACATCTTTGAACCTTCAAAAATGGACATCGTCGAAGATTTATTGCCAAAATCAATGAAGCTACAGCTTTACAAAGCAATTAGAGATTCATTTGCAGCTGAACACGGCGCGCGCATGACCGCCATGCACAAAGCCACAGACAACGCTAAAGAACTTCAGAAAAACCTCAAATTGAGCTACAATAAAGCGCGTCAAGCTGCTATTACCAACGAAATCCTCGAGATTGTTGGTGGTGCAGAAGCACTTAATGGCTAGAAAATATTTAGATAGTAGAATTAAAAAGAGCGCTGAAAAGCGCTCTTTTTTTGTTTAATAGTTCCAGTCAAAACGTTCTGCTATGCGCTGATGTACGTAAGCAAGTGCCTCGTCATGCTTCACATAAGTAAGGACATCTTCCATAAAAGCTTGTAAGAGCAATGTTTTGGCAGTTGCCGCACTCAGACCTCTCGCCCGCAGATAGAACAATGCGTTCTCGTCTAACTGGCCAGTTGTAGAACCATGCGAACACTTAACGTCGTCGGCGTAGATTTCTAATTCTGGCTTGGAGTTAACACTAGCACTATCAGAGAGCAACACATTGGCGTTGCTCTGATAAGCATTTGTTTTTTGGGCGTCTTTGCGCACAAATACTTTACCATTAAAAACGGCAGTCGCCTTATCTCCGGCTACCCCTTTGTAAGTTTCAAAAGATTCACAGTTGGCTACTTGGTGATCAATGGTGGTGTAGTTGGCAACGTGTTGCTCCTCTTTAAGCCAATAAGCGCCGTTGAGATATGTTTGGGCGTGCTCCCCTTGGACGGCGACCATTGTGTCATTGCGAACAAAACTACCGTCTAGNGTNAGTGTATTGATTTCAAANTGTGATGTTGCGTTTTGTTTGGCGCGGTCTTCATGGAAGTCAAAATGNCCAGCGCAACAATCTTGTATTTTGTATACTTTGATACGTGCAGACTGTGCGATATCGTACTGAAAATGGGTGTGCGCAAAACTATTTGAGTCTGTTGTACTTTTTGTAAC
>JGI25925J51416_10000116_pt1 | contig 16875 bp, 20 predicted proteins | sample LauGreFaBDMM15DN_2_FD_51416 | JGI IMG/M metagenome (IMG submission 51416) | reverse complement strand
CTCCACCTCCACCAGGCCCTGTAGATAGATATGCCCAACTGCGTGAGGCGGCCTTGCTCCGCAAGAAGGCAGCCCAACCACCAGAATCTGGAGGAAATCGTAGACATTTTAAGGAAAATCATTCAACTCGTAGACAATGGGTTCGTTCTAAACCCAGTCGTTTTAGAACACAACGAACGTATTGATTGCATTCACAGTCACAAACAGATACACCATCTAGACGCGTAGCCATTATAAGACGAATAAACTCATATTGTTCTTGACGTGTTAGTGTTTTCATGCACACGTGAAGATTATTAGTTTTATACATGAGTTGTTCACGGATTAGTTCCATTGTTAAATAGAACTTAATGAGTGTGTATACGGATTATTTTTGTGTGCTTCTACTACGTAATTATCATTACGTGAGACATGGATATCCTGCTGCAATGGTTCGTTAAAGCGGAACGAACCAAGGTGTTCCGAATGTGCATGCGTTATCTGTTGAGGCACATTGAAACGCGACGCTGACGACAAGACTGATTCATCTTTCTTTGTTTGAGCCGAGTACATCTCAGCTCCTGTAGAAGCACCGACTCCACCCGTTCCAGGTGGGCCTGGACGCCCTTCGGCGGTAAGCTTCATAAACTCTTGATAAGGCTCTGTGAATGCACGAATGTATGATGACCAAAATCCCTCACGACCACCCCCTGATCCAAAGTATTCACGTTCAGTTGTCTCACGAGCTTGTGTCTTCATTGGCTGTTCCGGGTAAACAGCCTGCGCAACTTGAGCGCCAACAGCTGTATTTACACGGTCCATTCCAAGAACCGCAAACTTATCTGGCTTATTCTTCTTGACAGGTGCCTGAATTCCAGGAAGTGTAACCTGATTTACTCCTGGAGTGGGCTCTAGTTTATACGACAACTTGGGCTTATTTGCAACGCGAATCTCATCTGTAGTAGGGGGGAGTGCAAATTCGCGAAGAGCATCCTGCTGGTAACCACCTTTTGGAACATTTGTGTATCCATCATTTTGACCGGGACCGACACGTACCTGTTCAATCGGGAAGACATTCTTCATGTTCATTCCCGTAACCATGCGAGACTGTTCGAAATCTGTATTCACTGGCTGACCAAAAGGATTTCCCGTTCCAGNCTTGACATCAAAAAATGACTTAGTCTCACGCTTCTGAAAGTATTCTTTACCGGCNCCAGTATGCGCGTCTAGAATGTGATTTGTTCCACCTGAATACATCGACTGTGTAACATGTGAACCAAAATGAGGAACTTGATTAGAATGACCCTTGGGAGCCTGGCTGTGTGAAACTTCGTCCGTGTGTTGCATTGTGGGCCGGGGTGGAGTTGAGATAAACCCCTCTTGTAGTGGTTGTTGTTCTACTGCTAGAAGATAGCCGACAGCCCCAAGTCCAACTAGTAATGCAAGTTCTATCATCTTTGTATTTCATGAAATACTTTACTTCTTCCTGCCTGACAGCGGATCTATTGGAAAAATAGCATGACTTTGTGGCTTGTGATGTAACCATGTCATGACGCGGTGATCCTGTGTCTGTTGACCTGAATGAATGGGAACTGCTTCAGCCTTTGGATCAGCGGGAATCCATAGCTTGCGTTTTACAGGAGTATCGAGTGCATAGTTCATTTATTATACAGCTTTTTGTATTTCTCCTAGCATTTTCTCTGATTCCATAGGAATATTTCCCTTCTCNGACCAAACCACTCGATTAAACGGGGACATATGCAGCCCAGCAAGCATCTTCTTAAACTTATCCACCATCTTATTGAAACCAACCGGATCAGACCCAGGAAGCGGTAGTGGAAGCTTAGTGTTTCCTATGCCGGGCTTTACTCCATAGCAATTGACACCAAACTTCAGTTTTGGGTCAAAATAACCCCCATTAACCCCGGGACGGCCACATGCAGTTCTCTTGAGGGGATCTAGTTCTTTTTGCAAAGCATTCCAAGTTGATTGCTGCGTGGGAAACAGAGCCATTGATCCTTGAGACCAACCATAACCACACCATTCTGCACCCTTAGTGAATGCATCATTAACTTGGTCATAAGTTGCCAGCTCTGCGTTATATGCAGCACAAAGTGGGGCTGCATCATTATAGGTAAATTCGTTACCTTCGACGTAAAAAACTTCATTAATATCCAGTGGCTTTACCACGGGCGCAGCTTCTTCATGTGGAACGGGACCATTCTCATGAAAATCTACATTTATTCCATTTGACGTTACCTTTACGTCAAGAACTCCGAACATATCTAAAAGATAAACTATTAATACTGCAATACATAAAACAACAAATACAGATAGTATTGTCCCAGTTGAAAAATACACTATAACTGACATTACTACCAATCCAACTATTCCAACCGATAAAATCACGGGATAATCAAGCATCCTTCTGTTATTCATCAAGGCGATAATAAATAAGAACTCTCATTGTTTCACTCATAGGAAACTCATCACTACGGTGTTCTCTTACACGGGTATCGTCGATAGTATACCAAGGTTTGCCTGGTGGCATATCCCGTGAATATGCCCACCAATGTGCACCATTGTATGAAATTACGCTGAGCAGACAATACTTGATTTTGTTGATGATAACGACACTTGAGTACTCTATAGATGTTCCTACGCTAGTTACATGAAACACCAGCGTCTTTGGAAATTCTCCGAGAAGAAGCTGTTGAGTGCAACCTTTGTTCGAGCACTTCTCACATTTCCAGTCTGGATTTGTTTTAATCGACACAGCATCAGCAACACAATCGACAATATTCATGCCNTTTTTAGTTGGATGAATTGAAAACTCAATAAGCGAGTCTTCTTTGAGCTCAATGTAATCACACGAACTGCATTTTATAGAGTCAGCTACTTTGAATCTGCAAACCTTATCTAGAAATGGAAGCTTATCACAAAGATACACAAATAGTTCATGACTATCACCAACGTTACTTCCTGCTGGAAGACTTTCAGCCTTGACCGAGTTAAAGAAATCTCGTAGTCCGTCTGTTCCCTTAGAGTCCCAGATTCGCTGGATCGAAAGATCGAGCTTATTCTCTGGGTCTGCCTTGTCGTTTGAATAGCGTGTTTGCAGTTCCGGAATACGGAAAATACCCTGCAAACATGCGTTGACCCAGCAGCTTCCTCTAAAATTGGGAAGTCCAAACATGTTTATTTGTCTATAATATTAGTTGTATCAGATAATTACGTTTTTAGCAGACGGGAGAAGTCATTTAAGAAAGGAGCTGGTTCAGAAGGTCCGGCTGGGAATTCAGCAGCAGGGACATAATCGTAGGGGAGAAGTAAACTAGAATCTGTTTTTCTATCTTTCTCACCTGGAGCTTCTTTTATATCATCAGGGCCGTAGATCTGTGGATAAACTGAGTTTGCACCATTAGACCCTGGACCAGTAGTGGGAACAGTCGGTTGTGGCTCGTTTGGATCTATCGGTGTAATCTTCGGACCGTAAACCTGGTGCTCTGACTGTGATGATGACTTCTTCTTTGTGGGCTTAGGAGGCTTCATATCCCAAGAAGTCGGCTTATTGGCATGGAACTCGTGTTTCTTTGCTACGTCTGAATTAGTCATGCGCTCTGAAGCTGGTGTCCAAAAAAATATCAATAAAATTGAAAATAATGCGAGAACCAGCATAATCATTTGTCCCTTATAAGAAAATGACAAAGAAAACTCGGAAGCGCACTCGTCGGAATCGGCGGACCTTGCGTAGAATTCCAAGACGCCTCAAGAGAGGAGGATCAACCCACAAAACGGCCTTACAAATACCCGCTAATGCACACCAGGCCCCTCAAAATTCGGATAACTTGATGGGATATCACGGAGATCCTAAAGGGGTCTAAATTCATATTTATCTCCATGTGCAGCTCCTTGTTTAATCAATTTGAATCCTAATGCAGTATATAANTTAATTGCAACTGCATTTGTAGAATCTACATATAACTGAATGGGTAGCTTTTTAGGTTGTAAGAACCTTAGTATTTCAGTCATCAATTGTTTACCAATTCCACGACCTCGTGCACTTGGTAATACAAAGACATCTCGTATAATATATGAATTTTTGTATTTTTTAACATATAATGATCCTACAGTTACTGAACCATCTTTAATAACTTGAAAATAACTTCCTAGCTCTAATTCTTTAGGAGAATGCAATCCAATCAATTTTGATGGAGAATATTGAGAAGGCGTTCCAATCATTTCTTATTCTGATCTACTGGCAAAAAATCAGGTTTATAAATCGATGAAGCAGCTGCAGCTTCAGAAGCCTGAACGCCTTCCCATGAACCAGACATTGCGTCATAGCGAGCTTGTTGTGCGGGATTCTTTGTTTTCCACTCTACAAAACCAGTTGATATCGTATTACCTTCTGTAGTCGGGAAGGGAACTCCTAGATCTATAGAGTGCTTAGGGGGTTTCTGTCCACCAAGTGCCTTTATGTACCCCTCCCAGTGATTCTGCATTTGATTCTTTATACTATCTTTTATGTAAATATGCCCAATCTTCCGGACATAAAAGATTCATCGCAAGTTGGTGAGGTCCGTAAGTTACTGGCCTCATCAACTCCAACTGTTGTATTTTTCTACATGGAAGGGTGTCCCCATTGCATCAAAACTGAAAAGCCATGGCAATCTGTTTCGAGTAAGAATAAGAAGTACAATTTTGTTAAGGTTGAAAGTGCAGCTGTCCCCCCCGAACAAGGTATAGATGGATTTCCACATTTTGTTGTTATAGGCCCCGGGTCAACCCGCAGGTCGGTTCCCGGTAGCAAGACTACATCTGCTGAACTGCAAAAGGCCTTGCAATTACAAACGGGCTCATCTAGACACCTTCGCAGCGCCCGCCGGCGTAACTCCAGACGGCTTGTCCGTAGAACTAGAAAGAGACTCTAAGGAACCTTTTGCAGCAACATAACTTTCTGACTTTAGCTTAGCGTTTCGCGAAAGAAATGAGCTTGAAGTATCTACTTCGTTCTGTCCCTTTGAAAGGAACTTTAAAAACCCATCCTGATCATTTGGTATCGTGGCAGCTTGAAGTGTATGGAAAGTTCTCATGGCCTGAGCTCTATCAAATCTATCAGACGTATCCATATACATTTCGGATGTTTGCTGGAAAGCCTTATCTATTTTTTTCTGAACAGCCCTGCTGGTTATAGGTGCAGCATCAGCTCTGTTGGGGTTGTCCAGAATTTCGGTAAGTAATGGATTCATAAACGGATTAGCTGCAGTTGGCATTGTATAGTCACGAGGGCGGTCGGCTGACGATTTAACTGTAAAAGTTTCTACTAGTGCACGTTGGGTTGGGAATACAGTCATAAACAAGATTGTGGTTGCGAGAACTAATGGTATAGCAAGTATGTATTCGCGCTTCCCGGTTGACGCATACAGAATTACTGAAAAATATGTAGTAAATCTGACAACTGAGTTGAGAGCCGTTGGTACATCCATATCCTTTGTCGGAACGAACTTATGCCACGTGGTCGGCGAGAATAAGATTGATGGATCTTTAGTCCAGAACGGTTCTGTCATCTTATTGTTCTAATACTACTTTTTCCCGTTAGATCTTTCACTCATTTTTCTCTGTAGCCGTGCAACCATGCGGGCTCGTCTGGCATCTGGGCTATTTGAGAGTAAAACCTTGGGTGCAACCTCAGCCTTTCGACCACCACCGATCATATCATTGAATATATCCCCGAACGCTTCCTGTACCATGACTTTCATAGTTTCTATTTCACCAACCAGAACTGACTGAGAGATGTCGCCCTTTCGAAGCTTCTCTTGCATGACATCTCGGAGCTTTAGCATAATTTTTTCCAGAGCAGGATTGCTCTTAATGTTTTGCATTGTCTGTAGAAAGTCTTCTGGATTTTCAACATCAAGATCGAGTTCTGAGAGATCGATCGTCTCAATTACAGTTAACATAACAGAGCATAGGCGCGTGTTGCTCAAATATTCTAGAATCTTTCCAATTTTGTCCTGGGACTCTTGATCGTCAATAATTTTATCAATTTCATCTGTATTGTGTCCGCCTAGATCTATAACTGACTTGAATGAGTTAAGAATCTTTCCAATCTTATCCTTGATATTGTCTCCCATAAATGCAGCGAACAGGCATGTTTGAATATGTTTCCAGATGTCATTACGGAACTGTACTTTAGACATAAAAAGTTCGCTGACGTTTACTCCAAAAATAACACGAGGTTGACTAAAAAGAGCCTCGTCCTTTTTTAGAATTAAAAACGCCTCTGGTAAAAATGTCTCCTCAAACTTGGGTATCTCAACTGTTTCATCGAACTTAGTTGATGGTAGAGCCTCAGGAAAATTAGAATTCAGATAATTTGCAAACTCCTTGAAAACTTTTTTAGCGTTCATTTCTATTTATTACATGATGGCGACTAAACTATTTATTTCCACCACGACGAAGCATGACATCCTTGTCTTTTCCACTTAGGCATACACATCCGCTGTCTGTGGTAAAAGCAGATGGGCAGCAACTGGGATCAGTTTTGTTACCGACAAGAAACATCAGTTTATTAGAATCCATTGCTTCATTCACGGGCTGGGTGGCGACTGGCAGTGGCTCACTAGTTGCCCAACCGCTTCCCAACGACGACTGATCATATGGACCCATTCCAGGTGCATCTAAGGGCATACCCGCATCCTTCTGCATAAAATGTTCAAGTGGGTCTGGGTTTGTTCTTAGAAGAAAGCCCGCAACAAGAGCGGCTGCAAAAAATCCAGTAACTAGGAGTGTCTTATCCATCTCTTTTCTATATCACTTGGAATTTATACTCCTGCTGCAGCCAACGAGGATGCTATAACTAACACTATCGCGAGGAGTTGTGGTTGAAATAGAGCTAACGTAAATGATATTATTAACATTGCTACTACGAATCCCTTGATTACCGTTAATGCTAAACTAACAAAACCTTCAACCCCCGAAACAAATGTTGCACCAAACATAGCGGCAATATAACCCTCTCCAACCATTCTCCTCAATAAATCTTGAATCTTGTTCAAGTAGTATCCAAACATACTTACGGGCCCAGTCACTTTCCCGAGAGTTGAATTCGTAAAAGTTAAAACAAACTTTCGAATACTTGTTAACATAGTTCTAAACATCGCTAAGGGACTTGCAATTCCATTGAGGGCATCTGCAACAATTGAAAATTGGCCGTTTATAACATCAGTATATTGTGAAATTACATTTTTTCCAATTAAATTCAAGCAATATCCAAAGTTTTCACTGGCAGATGATTTATCATCTACTAGACCAGCGAATGGAATATAGATTGGATTGCACCTATGCTCACTCCAGTTGTCTTTTATACTTCGTAAATTAGAGTATGCGTGCACTAAAAGAACTACAATAAATGCAAATATAGGNGTCCCCCAGAAAATTAAGTTCATACTACAATTACATTAAAACATACGAATTGTTTTACCAATTGGACCGTTCCAAACTGACTCTCCTGTTTGTCCTCCAGTATAAAACCCGTATATTAATGCTGAGAATACTCCAACGATACGACCCATAACAGTTCTGATTCTGATCATCAAATATTGCATTGACGACATTAAGTTAGCCAGCTTTCCAAACACTACTTGGAATACCATCATGAAGCCCCCGCGAACTCCGCTGAATAACCCACGCATATCATCTAGAGCACTTCCTATAGAAACGATAGATTCTGATACCAACGACATCTGAGCGTTAATTGGATCCATTGCAAATCCGATGTAATCATGAAAATTTTTAATTATACATGCGTTGAAATTTGTGGTTACGTCCTCGCCTGCATAACCCGCGAGTGGCATATACATCGGATTGCATCTTAATTCAGACCAATTATCTTTCAGATATTTAATATTGTGTTGGCCATAGATGTAAATAGATGCAATTATTGCACCGAGTGTGACAATGGCAAACACCAACATTCTCTCTTATTAGAGAAAACGGAATCCTTTATCATCAAAAAAATGTAGATGAAATGGATATTCATTCTATGGAAATCTCAGAACTAAAGGCACTTGCACGTGAACGGCGAATTAAGATGTACTATATCAAGAAAAAGGCAGAACTTATTCAGATTCTATCTCTAAAGGAACTTCCGCAGATTTATATTGTTGAAAAGAAGACTCTGAATGACCTTCGCGTTGAAGCAAAGGCGAGGGGGCTTTCTGGGTTCTATACTTTCAATCGTCAGAGTATGGCAGAACTTCTATATCCTGATATTTGCTCCAAATCCGGACTTAAGAAGAATGACGAGTATGACGATGGTGCAAAGAAACATTATTCCCCAAAGAAGCATGATGCCTAAAAGATATGGATAAATGTATTGAAAGACCTTATGAAGTATTGGTTGAAGTATATTTTTTTCAAGAAAGGTCTGAAAATCGGGAGAACCCTTTTTCATTTCTTTTTTGTCTTGAATGAACATAAACATAGAGATGAAAGCATCGCAGACAATGAAACTCGGTATTGTCCTAGGCGGCGTCGTTCTTCTCGCACTTGTAATGAACAATTATTCTGTAACAAAGGCCCTCGCGGGCGAGTCTATGGAAACTCGCAGTGGAACGCTTGGAGTATCTGGGCCTCTTTCTGAACAGGGACCCTTTGGTGCATCAAAGCACTCTGGTGCAGGAAATGCTCAGCCAGTAGAGTCTCTTCAGTCACGTGCCCCGACGGGTCAGTCCGCGTACACTGAGAACAAGCTAAGTGCATCTGAACTTCTTCCTAAAGGTGAAATCGGCGCCTCGTGGGCGGCGGTGAACCCGGCCGGAATGTCAGACCTAAAGGGGCAGAACTTCCTTCAAGCTGGCTACCACACAAATACGGCCATTGCTGGTGTATCGCAGACGAACAGAAATGCGTCCCACGACGTTCGCTCAGAGGTTCCCAATCCGCAGGGCTCAGTAGGACCTTTCCTCAATTCGACAATTGAAGTCAATCCGTTTAAGCGCGGCCTTGAGGGATAATAAAAACGGATTTATTTTTTACATAAAGAACGTTCAGTACGAGCCTACAGACGATAAAGGCCACGCACCCTGAAAGGAGTGCAAAACAAGATGTCGAAGATTGCGTGCAAGTTCCCTGCGGGGGAGTGCCCGCACAAGGTGTGCCGCTTTGCGCACACGAACGTCGAGTCGGCGCCCATGGCGGCGCCGAAGCAGAAGTGGCAGAAAGTCACGGTCTGCAAGAACGGCGACAAGTGCCCGTTCGGCAAGAAGTGCAAGTACATCCACGGCGACGTGAACGAGCACTTCAAGAAGTCCAAGCTCTGCTTTGACTTCGTCCGCGGGTGCTGTGAGCACCAGGACAACCACGACAACTGCCCCTTTGCGGGGTGCAAGTTCGGGGAGGACGGGACGATCCAGTGCGAGAAGAACTTCTTCGCGGCGTGCGAGCGCATCGGCAACGAGCCGATCACGATCATCCTTGCCTTCGTCATGGACCTCGCGGAGGTCCTCTTCTTCGAGGAGACGGTCTGGCAGGACATCGAGCGCGACGCGGATGAGAAGATCATCGCGCGCGAGCGCATGATGTACCAGTACCTGAACGAGGACGACGACGACGAGGACCCCGAGAACGAGGGCGCCGACGACGACGCCGCGATGGCGGCGCTCGAGGAGCAGATGTCGATGGAGCGCGAGAAGATCGCGGACCCGTTTGCGCGGGACCTGACCGAGACGGGTTGGGCCAACGCGTAAACATATTTCTCGAGGGATCGAGGCTAAGAATATCCCGAAAAAGAAGCAGTATTAAGTCCCGTGTTGGACCCAACCTGACTCTTTTTGCGTGTTATTTTGACATCTCAAAACGGATTTTTTACTTGCAAACAGTTGACTATAAAATGCCCAATCAGACACCCATTGTAACTCCAGGATCTATGCCTGTAGGCGGTGGACCTCTCACAAAGGGAACAACAATGGGAGGGGGCCCGCCGCCGGGTGCAACATCTGGCGGATGTCCATGTGCAGACCCTACAAACTGCGCAACCAAGTGCAAAAAGTAAAACTATATATTTTTACTTCAGAAAGTTGATATCAACACTCTGAAGTACATGGAGTGGGATTCGAACCCACGCGTCTTTCGACAGAGGCTCTTAAGGCCTCCCCCTTGACCGCTCGGGCATCCATGTTATTTGCCTCCTCTGGGAATCGAACCCAGGACCTACAGCTTACAAAGCTGGTGCTCTACCAACTGAGCTAAAGAGGCGATGGGATTGTTTTTGAAAGGTGCAATCAAACCTTACGACTCCTGTGGGGATCGAACCCACCACCTTCCGGTTAACAGCCGAATGCTCTACCGAATGAGCTAAGGAGTCAAATTAGTTTAAAGACGTAATAAGGTCTTGAGGCCTGCATGGGAGTCGAACCCACAACCTTTCGGGTAGAAACCGATTGCACTATCCATTGTGCTAACAGACCAAGTAGATAGTTTACAGACTTGTCTAGGTCCTATACCAACGAGGGGACTCGAACCCCCAACCACCGGATTAAAAGGCCGATGCTCTACCGATTGAGCTACGTTAGTGAATAATCAGTTTAATGACATAATCAGGTCATTACATGGAGTGGGATTCGAACCCACGCGCGTTTCTGCAAAGGATCTTGAATCCCTCCCCTTAACCGCTCGGGCATCCATGTTTGATTCCGATACCGGGAGTTGAACCCGGGTCTAAGGGGTGAAAACCCTTTATGCTAACCGTTACACCATATCGGAGTTTGGTACGTTGAAGGCGTACCAGCCTTTAGTCCCACCCAGAATCGAACTGGGGTGTCAGGGTTCAAAGCCCTGCATCTTAACCACTAGATGATGGGACTTTTAGAGCTTTAAGGGGCTACTAGACCCTGATGCGTCCTACGGGAATCGAACCCGTGTCGTAGGTTTGGAAAACCCATATTCTACCACTGAACTAAGAACGCTGGTGAACTAGGTGAGAATTGAACTCACGACCTGCCGCTCATAAGACGGATGCTCTACCGGGCTGAGCTACTAGTTCTTTCGGCCGCCGCCTTACCTGTACAGGTCACAGTTTGTTTAAACCCTTTCCGCCTTGAGCTGGTAATCTGTTAGGATTGTTTCGTTGGGCAGCTCTAAATAAAGAATTGTACTAAAAAAAGGTGTAGTACGTTCATCGAGAATCATTGATCTAATTTTTGAGTTATCCACCAAAGTTGCAAGAATCTTGTTAAATAGTCTCACAGGAGATAATGTATTTCTAACCTCTATCCGACATTGATTTTTATTCCATCCACACATATGTCCCTCATCACACGTTTTCTTATTTTTAAACTGGCCACATGGTGTTCTTATTTTTGATAAAAACTCTATGGGCTCTGTTATAGAGTGAAATATAACAGTCTCATTAAACCATTTTTTAAGATACTCCTCTATCTCAGACTTTTTTGGAGATACCTGTCGAACTGCAAATTGAAGACCCTTATATTCTTCTAAATGTATATCTTTGGTCAACTGAAATAATAAAAACTCGTATACTTCGGCAGAATATGAAATCTCTTTGTATATTTTTAAATCTTCCTCATTTTTAGAAGAAAATACTAGTGCATCTTCTCCTTCCGCAGATACTGTTTGAATAATCTCTTCGTTTTCTCCAATTGATTTGAATGGAACCACTGGAATTCTTAATCCACTTTTTGTAAGTATTTCGACCACGTTGTTATCTGAATCGTGTATATCTTGAGAGTATTCATAACCCGGATATGCATCTTTAGCAACTAAGAGATATTCTTTCATTTTTGAATATTCCGGATAACCGCTTATATCAGAGTAACCCTGAATTTTTGAATTATTAATTGGAGGCAAAGGTGTATTTTGAAATGGTATTATAATAAGATTTTCAACATATATAGCTTGACCTCTTCCAAAAGGATCAAGAACTACTGCAAAATCATTTATATGTTCTGGAAACAACCTGGTTAGGACAACTACTGCTTGTGCAAATGCAGGGGCGGATAATTTACAAGCTTCTCTGCGAAGATCTACAATCTCATTTACTGTATCTGATTTAAAAGGCGATTCAAAAATATTTGCACGGTATTCCATTTTCTTCTGAACACGAACTACGTGGCACAGGCAATCTACTTCGCCTCCTCTCTGCAGAATAACTATTCCTCTTGTTCTAGATTTAACTTGATTGCTGAAGAACGTGCATCCCATAGTTTGAGTTTCTAAATTTATTCTGAATACATCTGTTCGAAGCATGAGTGCAACGTATTCTATCTCTTGAAGAATACCAAGTTTTCCCCTCTCGTAATGTTCGTCAATACTTGAAATAAGTCTAGCAACACTCTCTCTAGAGGTTCTGTTTTCTTTGAATGGGGCAAATGATTTTAGTTTTTCATTTATCTCAGTAAAATGAGTATCAGACGTTTCCTTCCATGATGCCAGAAATGAGCATTTTAATATCCACTCAATGCTATCACGAGGAGAAAGAACCCGCATATCTATGCGTAGAAGAACTGGAAGTATAGCAGATGGGCGCCCAATACCCACTCTAAAAAATCCAGACATTCCTGTTTGGATACGGTCTGCAGATTTTACAATCAAAGAATAGTCTTCCTTTATGCGAAGAGATGCTAATATCTCTCTTTGAATATATGCAAATCTGAACTCATTCAATCCTGTTTTTGTTTCGCCAAGTATATAGTATTTATAGTCCTTATCTTCTTTTACAATTTTACGTGTTCGTGCAGTTTTATAGCAGCAGGGTAGATTTCTTTTATTTTTAGGAGACAGATATTCCATAAGTCCTGGGTAAACAAACCCCTTAGTTCGCTTTATAACAGAAAACTCCCTAACATCTGACTTACTATCTTTTAGATCTCGTATTTTTCCGTTGCACACAGGACATACCTTGTCTCCATTTAAAACAGATAGCTGTGATTCTTGAAGAGGTATTCTATCATTCATGCACCAATAATCTGGACATGTTACAACTCCGTCGGGATCACTTGTTTCTAGTATTTTTGTTGCAGGCAAATTTGTTCTTGGATTGTATTCTTGTATCATTTCTTTGAGCTCGTTTTCTGATAGAATAACAGGTTGGTGCCCTTGTTCGCACTTTTTGGGATATTCAGATCCAGTAGGATCAAACGTCTGTGGATCAAATTCTTGTAGACGTTTATTAAAGTAGTTGTATAAACTACCCTTTTTCCCTATTTTTACATTTCCTTCATCTTTCTGTTTAGGCTCCTCTTTTGCAAGATCAGTACCTTCCAAATAACCAAACAAATCCCCAAAAGAATCGTCTAAGGTAACATCCTCGCTAATTGAAGAAATAACGGCTGAAACAGATTCGACTCTCTTGGGACAGACCTTATCTAATGCTTTTGATGAAGGATTGGAAAGAATATATCGCAGTATATTTACATATTTTAGAGGTCTATCTACGTCTGTGACTGTACTTACCTCGATTGTATTTGATTTTACAACAAGAAGGGGAAATCCTCTAAACTTTCTGTTCATAAGTCCAGGGTCTTCTTCTATTCTCAGAGTTATGTTCTGGAGCAAACGAACGGCTTCTGCCGCCGAGACGTGCAATTCTTCTTCTAGTTCACTTGCTTTTAAGAACGGAGAGTCACGAAGTAAATCTATAATTCTTAAGTCTACAGGTGTTATTCCGTCTGTTGCATAGTCTGATCTTAAAAATCTAAAAACTTGTTTGTCTTTCTGCGATTCATCAAAAATTGCAGACACACAATTCATTCTACGAGTGTCTAGTTCATCTAAAGAGTCTCTGTATTTTGATTCAAACCGGATATCTTGAAGCTGCCATCTGCAGTCTGCCACGTCAGACGTTTCTATAAAAGGAACAATTGCATCGAATGTTAAAAACCAGGTTTTTAGGCTATGCTGCAACTCGTCAATGGTTTTAGTGTTTGTGTTGGTTCTATAAATTGCAAATGAAATATCTGAAGATGAGATAGAGACGCGATCGTAATTATCTCGATCATCTCCCCTGTACAGAACTAACGTTGGACGATTTCTCGGTGGCTTAGACTTTGTCCACCACGAAGTCCACATAGGCATATCCAGATATGGAACTTTTGACTTTACATCTTCTGTGAAAAACTTGTGTCTAGATACATCATTGCGTCCCGTAAAGTATGTTATACACGGAACCTCTTTTGAAACTGTTAGACCATAAAAAATTTGTTCAAATCTTGTGCTAGCAGCAGAACCAAAGTCACTATCAACTAGTTCTACAAACCACGATGATCTCAAAATATGTATTGACGTTGGAGTGGGTGGATCTAGTGACAGAAGCTCTTGCAAATGATTAGAATTTCGCTCTAACTTAAGAACTTGGTCATCGGAAAGTCTAGATGGCGTTGTTGCACGAAACAGCGGAAAATACGAACCTTCTGCACCAGCTTCGTAAGGTTTTACAAAGAATCCCCTGACATCCTTCGTATCGTATAGACTCATAAACAATTTTGAGTTATCGGGTATGGGTGATTGAGCAGGAGGTATTCTTGCAGCAAGATGTGAATCAAACTCTGATGGCAAACAGTAAGACTTAAGAGTTTCTACTCCTAAAATTCGGTATTCAGTAAATTCTCCTTGCGGTTCAAAAATATCCTGCAAAAACTCTGGATATGACATCCACTCATCTTTATCAAGTTTAGTGTACGGGATTGCTAGATTTGGTTGCCGGTACTCTGAGATATACGCTTGAAATGTTTCTCGTTCGATAGGCATTCCATTCAGAGATAAACGATAAAAAAGTGCTTCCCAATGACGAGGATCTCGTCTGTAATAGTTTCTAGAATATCTACACGCAACAAGAATGAATAATCTATCATGATGTACATCCACCGTTTTTGCAATTTGCTCCCTAACTGTTAATATTGTATCGTCATCAAAAAATGAAACAGAAAATTTTTGTTTAGAGGTTAGGACATCTACCTTTAACATCTTGTTGTTATAAAGCCAAAAGATTTCATAAATAAGATTCTTGTGGCCTTATATTTGTAGTAAGTAATGTATTAAAAAGGAGTATCTGTGATAGTCATACCACAATATGCAACTGGACTCTTTGCATAATTTACATGTGTATATACGCCAAGCTTTACACAATCATGTAATAACTTTCGAAAGTTTGTCCAAAATTCGGGAGTATGTCCCATTGTTTCTGTCATTAAATGAGCCATTTCATGAATCAGAACAAACATGATGGTATTCTCCTCGATAAGAGGATATTCCGGAGGTTTTGTCTTGTCTCGTAAGCAGACAACAATCTTTTCTCCTTTGTTCTCGGAATAAGATGTACTATCTGAATGCATATCATTTTCTTCAAGTGCATCTGAATTAAAACGTGCAATAAGTCGTTGATATGGTCCGTCTTGATCATAGTTAATATCGTTCTTAAAATTGTCAATTATCTTAACTAGATTTCCTCTAATTTTAGAGAGAAGATCACATGCACCTTGCTTGTTATGTAATTCTTGTACACGATAAACGTTTCCATCCCGAGTGCTTTTCATGGAAACTAAATTTTTTGGCCCCCTCATATATGCAGCAGCAAGCGCGATTCCAGTTCCTGCCACTGCTAACGCGGGAAGCATATCAATTACATTGATACAATAGAAAAATCCTCATAGGATATATCTAGTCTACTCGTCGTCAGACCAGTCAGACCAGTCGTCGTCATAGAGGTTGATGTTGTTTAGCTGTGCATATTTCTTAGCCTTCTTCATGCACGAGTTGAACGCATAGTCAAACTCGGCCGGGCTATATGTATTCTCCCCGTCAAACGGAGCAGACGCTGCTAACGCAAGCTCGTAACGCGCATACCGCTTAGGATAGTAGACCTTAACAATCTGCCACGCCTTAGAGTAGTTGAACGACATATTGTTCTCTAACACCCTGTCTTACTGTAAAAATTAATTCCATTTTTGCAAACTAGATCATATTCTTGCATATCTTCTCCAAAACATTGCAAGGAATCCGGCAGTCGTTGCGGCCAACAGATAAACCACTCTGTCATCTACTGAGAGATCAGGTAGAGCAAAAAGGAGGTAAATACAGTATACTGCTGCAAAAACACAGGCTAGAGTAAGAAATAGGTAAAACATTTATCCTTTTCCAATATTTAATAAATTGAATACATTCGAAGCAACCATGAAAGAAATCCCAGAGCGACTGCGGACAACGCAATTTTCACTCTGTCTTCTACTGAAAGATCAGGTGTAGCAAACAGAATGTAGAACCTGTATAATGTAGCGAAAAAAAGAGCTATACTAAGAAGTCGGTAGAACATTTATCCTTTTTCAATATTTAAATATTACGCCATCCCCAAGATGCAAGCCTATATGCAAAATAAACAAAAACTAGGCCGCCAACTATAAGAGGTACACCGAACGCAACACTGTCTGGATCGGCGCTGAAAACGCCTCCACCAACTACCATTGCCACNCACTGAAAAATAAGATATCCGCCTACAAGAAGAGCAGCCCAGGCTTTTACCTTCTCATATACCATTTATTTTTAACATCGAAAACATTTGTGTACAATGTTAAAAAATTATATTTTTAGGTGCACTTATACCTTGAGGAAGTGAACCTTGAGGTACGTCTGAAGATTGAGGTACGAGACCTCATCCTTGTCCGTGACACGAAGAAGCTTGGCAAGCTTGGCATCGGGTAGGATGCGGCGCTTGAACTTGGGGTCAAAGCAGTTGTGCGACTTGACATAGCCCGAGATGAACTTCGTTACATCGGTCTGCGACTTCTGCGACTTGGCGGGAAGTCCCATAAAGGCCGAAAGCTCATCGCTTAGAGGGCGAAGCTTGAGAAACGCGTTGTTGGCACGGCGGGCCTCCCATGC
>JGI25925J51416_10000094_pt1 | contig 18347 bp, 15 predicted proteins | sample LauGreFaBDMM15DN_2_FD_51416 | JGI IMG/M metagenome (IMG submission 51416) | reverse complement strand
CTTCAAGACCAAGTCTTTCGGTAGAAAACTTTGGTTAATGCTGAGCAAGTTAATGAAATTGATTAAAAAAAATCACTGGGTGAAAAAAAATTAAAATAATTTAAATTAGCCGCAATTTTTTCACATTTCTGCCGTCAGAACCATTGTTCATTTTCAGTGTTTTATTAAACATAAGCCATATATTTACTTTCCACAAAAAAGAGAAAAATGAGATCAACCCATTTTATCAGGACAGCCGCTATAGCAGGCATCTTCCTGAACCTACAGTTCTTTTCGATCGCACAAAACAGGAGAGAGATGCCTCCTCCCTCTCCAGCCTCAGCCCCAGTGGCTCCTGGCACTGGTGCACCCTCTATGCCTCCAATGGGAGCACCCAAAACAGGCCCTAAGCCTTATAAAGAGGTTATCACAGGCAAGGCAAAATCTTCCAAAGGCCTTTTTACCGTTCACAAAGTAGATGATAAGTTCTATTTTGAACTCAATGAATCCCTTTTTGGAAGGGAGATCATGGCCATCACCCGTTTCTCCAAGGTTGCCGGTGGCGGCGGCGTTTATGGTGGCGAAATGGCCAACCAACAAGTGGTCAAATTTGAAAAAGGCCCTAGCAACAACATTTTCATGAGGGTTGTTACGGTTATAAGCGTAGCAGATTCAAGCCAGCCCATTTACAAGGCAGTGAGGAATTCCAACCTTGATCCCATTGCAGCTGCATTCGATATAAAATCACTCGGCAAGGATTCTAGCGGAGCGGTTATCGATGTAACAGATTTCTTCAAAGGGGATAATCAAGTGGTTTCACTCAATTCCTCCTCAAAAAGAAGGTTCAACCTGACCATGCTGATGGCAGATCGCTCTTACATCGAAACCATCAAGAGTTTCCCCATCAACACTGAGGTGCGCACCGTAAAAACATTTAGCGCCTCCAGCGGTGGCGGATTTGGAGCTGCTCCTTCTCCTTTCCCTTCACCCAGCCTTCCAGCGGCGAGTGCTGCGGGTGCGGTTACCCTTGAAACCAATACTTCATTCATCCTTCTACCAGAATCGCCCATGAAAAAAAGGATGAGTGATCAACGTGTGGGTTATTTTGCAGAAGACTATACGGTCTACAGCGACAACCAACAAAAAGTGGAGAACGAGAACTTCATCGTCCGCTGGAACCTTCAACCCAAAAAAGAAGATGTTGAAAGATGGAAAAAAGGTGAACTGGTTGAGCCCCAAAAACCCATTGTATATTATATTGATCCCGCCACACCAAAGAAATGGAGGCCTTACCTGATCAAGGGTATCAATGATTGGCAAGCTGCTTTCGAAAAATCAGGTTTCAAAAATGCCATCTTCGGAAAAGAATGGCCAGAGAACGACAGCACCATGAGCCTTGAAGATGCCCGTTTCTCTGTGATCCGGTATTTTGCATCAGACATTGCCAATGCTTACGGACCCAATGTACATGATCCCCGCAGCGGTGAGATCATTGAAAGCCATATCGGTTGGTACCACAATGTAATGAGCCTGGTGCACGATTGGTATTTTGTTCAAGCCGCAGCAGTTGATCCGGATGCAAGGAAAATGACCTTTGATGATGACCTGATGGGCAACCTCATCCGTTTCGTATCATCTCATGAAGTAGGACATACCCTTGGCCTTCGCCATAACATGGGATCCAGCAGCCGGACACCGGTTGAAAAACTGCGCGACAAAACATGGGTTGAAGCCAATGGCCATACTGCTTCCATCATGGACTACGCTCGTTTTAACTATGTTGCACAACCAGAAGACAATATCAGCAAAGTAGGCATGTTCCCCCGCATTGGCGACTACGATAAGTGGGCAATCGAATGGGGCTACGGATATGGAGCTGATACAGAAGAGGCAGACAAGAAACAACGCAACAAACTCTACAATGAAAGGATCGCACAAAACCCACGTGTTTGGTTTGGCACCTATGAGAGTGGCAATACATCTGATGCGAGAACACAAAGCGAAGACTTGGGCGACAATGCCATGAAAGCCAGTGAATACGGCATCAAGAACCTGAAAAGGATTGTTACCAATCTTCCTGAGTGGACAAAAGAGGAAGGCGATCGCTACACCAACCTTGCCCAAATGTATGGCCAGGTGGTGAGCCAGTTCAACCGTTACCTTGGACATGTGGTGCGCAACATTGGTGGATATTATGAAACACAGAAAAGTGTTGAGCAAGCTGGTAGTGTATTTGAAGTAACGCCAAAAGCCATGCAGAAAGAAGCGGTTGCTTTTGTAAACACCCAATTGTTTACAACCCCAACCTGGATGCTGGACAATAGTATCCTTGACAAGATCAGCAGCCCTACTGGCGACCAACTTGGCTCCATCCAGGACAACGTGCTGGGCAGTATCCTGTCTGGTGCACGCCTGACAAGAATGACAACCTCTGCCAACAGATTTGCCAATGCCTACAACATTGATGAGTTGTTCTCTGACCTGAAAAAAGGTATTTGGAACGAACTAGCCGCCAAAAAGAAAATTGATGGACACAGAAGAAACCTTCAAAAAGCGTATGCCGAAAGAATGATTTCACTGCTAGGCAACAATACCGGTGGTGGCATGACCCTTTCTCTGGGTGGTTCAATGAGCATGGGAACTGATGCAAAGAAAACGGATGTACCATCTGTTGTTCGTGCTCATCTTTCATCCCTCAGGTCTGAAATCCAGGCTGCTGCACCAAGCATGCCGGATGCTATGAGCAAATATCATTTGCAGGATGTTGCTGAAAGAATCAAGAATGCACTTGATCCCAAATAAACCACAACATTCAACATAGAAAAAGCCCCAGCAATGGGGCTTTTTCTATGTATTGTCTCGCCCTGTTGTAGGACTAGGCATATGGAATAAGGCAGATGTCGCCTAAACTGATCGAGAATTATTCGTAGCGCAAAGCAACAATCGGATCAAGCTTTGATGCTTTCATGGCTGGATACAACCCTGCTGTTATTCCTACAGCAGAACAAGTGATGATGCCGATCGATATGATCTTCCAGGGAATGAAAAATGGGGTGTCCATGAGGCTTCCTACCAGATTTCCAATGATCACACCCAAAACGATGCCAATAACAGCACCCATGAGGCTGATCAGGGTAGATTCGAAAAGAAACTGTGCACGTATCGAGTTCCTTTTTCCTCCCAAGGCCTTGATCAGTCCTACCTCCTTGGTGCGTTCCGTTACGGCCACCAACATGATGTTCATCAAACCAATGGCAGCACCAACCAGCGTGATGAATCCAATAGCACCAGCTGCAGCAGATATTGTTCCCAATAAATTGATAAACGTTTCTGCAATGCTGTCACTCTTGTCAACATAAAAATTATTGTCTTCAGTTATATCCAAACCCCTGATGGTCCTGAATACACCTTCGGCCTCGCCAATGGCAGACGCTATGAGGTTTATATCTGGCACCATGATGGCAACGGAAAAAGACTGGTTTCTGCTGGCATAACGCTGACGCACATTGGTATACGTGGAAAAAATCACATTGTCTGCTTGTAAAAAAGAGCTGGATCCTTTTTCTTTGGTGATGCCTACAACCCTGTATTTGTTGTTGCCAACACGGATTACTTTTTCGAGTCCCCGCTCATATTTGCTACCAAAAAGTTTTGCAGCAACGTCCTTACCGATGATGCAAATATCTTGCCCACTTTCAACATCTGTCTTGTTGAAATTCCTTCCATAGGCAACCTCATAGCCATTGAGCTGTAAATAATTCTCATCGCCTCCATTGATAGAAACAGTTGGATTGGTTTTCTTGTTTTCGAAATTGACCACCTGGCTGCGGGCCCCATTCAGACCGATGCTGACATCTGCAGGATAATCATACATGTCCTTGAATTGCCTGGCCTGACGGTAGGTGATGATTTTNCCGGTATTGGACTTTCGCTCTCTTCTGCTTGTTTTTGTNTTGGACTGTTTCACGTCTGCTCCCCTTCCAAAAGAAACCTTGCGCTCCTTGAACCTGATGCTGAAAGCATTGGCACCCATGGTGGAGAAACTATCCCTCAGACTGGTGTTCATCGCCTCAATGGCCGTAATGATCCCCACCAGGGCCATGATTCCGAATGCGATGATGGCTACAGTAATACCCGTGCGCAATTTATTGCCCCGAACAGTCCTCCATGCCAGGGCCAGGTTATCCATGAATTTCATGGCATAAAATTAATCAAACCTTTGGTCTGATATTGAAAAGTTTGATGAACGGGCAGCTTTCAATTGCCATTAGGTAAAATACAGGCCTATAACAGGCCTGTCAGGTAATCGGGATGAATACCAAGCACCAAGATGATGATGGCAGCTCCCAGCAAAATAAACCTGAAGGAGGGGCTGAATTCAAGCACCTCCTCATTATTGGGCTCCTTGAAATACATCGCCTGAACAACCCTGAAATAGTAGTACACACTCACCGCAGCACACAAAATGGCCACAATGGCAAGCCATAGAAATGCTCCATCTTTGATTACGGCAAGCAACATATAGTACTTGGCAAAAAAGCCAGCTGTCAATGGGATTCCAGCAAGAGAAAGAATACAGATCAACATGGAAAATGCGACCAATGGATGTTTTTTGGCAAAGCCGTTGAAGGCATCGATTGAATGGTCCTTGAATTTGGAGAGCACCGCAAAAATGCCGATGGTTGCAATACTGTAAGCTGCGAAATAGAGTATCATGCCTTGCTTGGCAAAAATATTCATGGCAAAAACACCCAGCATCATGAACCCAGCCTGTGCAATCGAGGAGTAGCTCAACATCCTTTTGACACTCTGCTGGAATACTGCGGTGATGTTTCCAATCACCAGGGTCAGCGTTGCGACTACCGCCATCAATACCTGCCAGTCTGCCTGAAACTTCCCAAAAGCAGCCTCAAACAACTTAAGAAAGGCAAAGAAGCCAGCTGACTTCACGATGGTGGCCATGAATGATGTAAAAACAGTAGGTGTACCGTCATAAACATCAGGCGTCCAAAAATGGAATGGGGCCGCAGATACTTTGAAAGACATTGAAGCCAACAACAAAACCATGCCAATGGCTTTCATGGGCGTAATGGCACCCAATCCTGCGTTGATGCCTTCCAAATAAAAGGTTCCTGCATCACCATACAAAAAGGCAATACCCATGAGCATGATGCCTGTGGAGAATGAACCCATCAGGAAATATTTCAGTGCCGCCTCATTGCTTTTCAGGTTGGATTTGTCACTCCCGGCCAACACATAAAGCGGGATGGAGATGATCTCGATACCGATGAACAACATCAGCAAAGACTTGAACCCTGCAATGATAGAGATGCCGGAAAGAATGAAAAAAATCAATGCATACAAATCAGACGGGGTCTTTCCGGCCTTCTCAATTTCCCTACCGGAAAGCAAAAAATAAACCAGGGTAGAAAAAAGAACAACAGTGTTGAAAATCAGGCCAAACCCATTGTAGGCAAGCATCCCCTTTGTATCAATATTGAAAAAGGAAACACCGAGGTATTCCATCCAATTAACAACCAAAACAGCCAATACACCCAGCGAAGCTACCACAGAAACTGTTCTTGTGTTTTTTGTTGCAAAGCCCGTGTACATCATCAGTACACCCCAAAGCGCAGAAAGAATAATTGCATTCATAACCCCTACAATATTTTAAATGGTAACATACCGGTTTACAATAAGCCCTACAGTTTCATACATCATCTTGAAAAAAGGATCAGGATAAATTCCTACAAATAAAATCAAGCCGGTGATAACGGTCAACACCATTGCCTGCGTCTTGTTGATNTCTANATAGCCTTCAACAGCGGCTACCACCTCACCATAAAATACATGCTTGATCATGTTCAAGGTGTAAACCGCAGAAAAAATAATGCTAAGGCCCGCAAATGCTGCAATCCATGGCTTAAACTGATAGAGTCCGTTGAAGATCATGAACTCACCAACAAATGCGTTGGTCAGTGGAAGGGCTATGTTGGCAAATGCTGCAATCACAAGGAACATTGTGAGCTTGGGCGCTTTTTTGGCAATCCCGCCCAAGGCAGAAATCTTGGTAATNCCCGTCTGCGTTTCAATCAGGTCTGCCACGATCCAGAGGGCCATGATGTTGATGCCATGGCTGAACATCTGCAACACCGCACCATTCAGCGCAACCGCCTTCAAGGTAAAAGCCCCTGCTGCCATGAGTCCGATGTGCGCAATGGATGAATATGCAATCAGTTTCTTGATATTGTCTTGGTAGATGGCTACCAATGAAGCGTATACCATGCCCACTACGATGACAACAATAATGGCTGTATTGAATTGCTTTACTGCCAAAGGAAACAAGGGCAGCAACCACCTCAACAAACCGAACAATCCCATTTTCACCATCACTGCACTCAATACCATTGTGACGGGCGTTGGGGCTTGTTCATAGGCTTCAGGCTGCCATGTATGCAAAGGAAACAAAGGCATTTTTATAGCAAAAGCAATGAAGAAAAGCAAGAACATCCAGTATTGCTCAACATCAGAAAGTTTAACGTTATAAAAAGCTACAAGGCTGAATGAACCATTGCTGGTTTTAAGGTACATATAAAGAATTCCAATCAGCAGGAACAAGGAACCCACAAAGGTGTAAATGAAAAATTTGAAAGTGGCCTTGATGCGTTTTTCTCCACCCCAAATGGAAGCAAGAAAATAAACAGGGATCAGTGCAAGCTCCCAAAACAGGTAAAACACCAAGGCATCTGTTGCCATAAAAACTCCCATGAGCCCGCACTGCGTGAGCAACATGAGCGCGTAAAAACGGTTGGCATTGGGATACCTGTTGCCGGGGACCAAAAGAAATACCATGGGAAAAACCAATGCAGTCAGCAGACAGAGGACCCTGGTCAAGCCATCAAGGATCAGGCCAAAACTGCTTCCCAGGTTGGGAAGCCAAACGTAGCTCACCTGATTGTAAACAAACGATTCGGATGATGAAAAGAAAAGACTGGTCATCATCACTGCCATCGTCAGCAGGGAGAAAACAATGGCACTGGCCCTGGCAGCTTTTTCTGATTTGATGAAAAAGGAAATCAGCCCGCCTGCCAATGGCAACCAGATCAACAATGCAGGAAAATTATCAAATGCTGCGAACATATTGAATGCGTTTGGTTATAACTTCCAGAACAACTGGAAGATGAAAAATAGTATGATAGCGATCATCATGATCAAGATATAAGAACCCACCTGACCACTTTGCAAGAGGCGCAATTGTCTTGCACTGAATTGCACACCCTTGCCAACACCATTGACAAGACCATCAATCAATCTATTGTCCACTACCCTGCTCAGGAAAGAAGAAATCCAGTTGATGGGTCTGACGATAATGGCTTCATAGATTTCATCCACGTACCATTTGTTGGAGAGAACAGCTGAAAATCCTGAAGGTGCAGCTGTATCAATATTTTCTTTTGAAAACTTTTTAGAAGCCAAAACAATCATCACCAGGATCAATACCAAAACACCTCCCATCAAAGCAAGTTCTGAGGAATGAGACAAGTGAATGGCAGGATGTGCTGGCTTAACCGATGCTACCACTGGCGATAAGAAATGTGAAAGCAGGTGTGCATTCTCTGCAAATACCGCAGGGATGCCTACCCATCCACCAACCACAGACAAAATGGCCAACACAATCAGTGGCAGTGTCATCGGTACTGGTGATTCGTGCAAATGGTGTTCTTGCTCATGGCTACCCCTGAACTTACCGGAAAAAGTGAGGAAGTACAAACGGAACATGTAGAAAGCTGTCATCAGTGAAGTGGCCAGTGCCAGCACATAATAAACAGGATTTTTCTCCAATGCCGCCGTCAGGATTTCATCTTTTGAAAAGAAACCGGCAAAGGGAGGAATACCTGCGATTGCCAAACATCCAATCAAGAATGTTATGTGCGTGATCGGTAGTTTTTTTCTGAGCCCACCCATCTTCATGATGTCCTGCTCATGGTGCATCGCATGGATCACACTTCCTGCGCCCAAGAAAAGAAGGGCTTTAAAAAATGCATGTGTCATCACATGGAAAACACCTGCAGTATAGGCCCCAACACCCAGTGCCAGAAACATGAGTCCGAGTTGGCTCACCGTTGAGTAGGCCAATACTTTTTTGATATCATTTTGTTTGAGGGCAATGGTGGCAGCCAACAACGCTGTTGAAATACCAATGATGGCAACAAGGTTTTGTGAAATGGGAGCAAGGGTGAACAAGACATTGCTTCTGGCAATCATGTAGACACCGGCAGTTACCATCGTTGCTGCATGGATAAGTGCAGAAACGGGTGTAGGACCCGCCATCGCATCAGGCAACCAAGTATACAGTGGTATCTGTGCAGACTTACCCATGGCACCGACAAACAACAAAATGGTAATTCCCGTCAATACGGCTACTGGTGCAGTTGATGCTTTTGCAAATACATCAGCATACGCGATGGAACCAAATTGGGAAAGCATCCAGAATATGGCCAGAAGAAATCCCAAATCACCAATCCGGTTCATCACAAAGGCCTTCTTGGCGGCATTGTTGTATGATGCATTTCCAAACCAATATCCAATCAGCAAATAAGAACAAAGCCCTACACCTTCCCAACCAACAAACATCACCACAAAATTGGATCCCAATACAAGGAGCAACATGGAGAACACAAAAAGATTGAGGTAGGCAAAATACCTTGCATAATGCGGAGTAGTCTCCTCATGCATATACGCAGTCGAATAGACATGGATCAAGGAACCAATGCCCGTGATCACGAGCAGGAACAATGCACTGAGTTGGTCTACCAGGAAAGAAGCTTGTATATCCAACCCTCCAGCCTTGATGAAATCAAAATAGCGGATCACCATCGGCGTTGCGCCTGGTGCAGCCATTTCCCTGAACACCAGGAGACTGATAACAAATGAGGCAATCAATACGCCACAGCCAATGATGTTCACGAGCATCCTTGAGAGAAAATTCCTTCCCAACCCGTTGATCAGAAAACCAACCAGTGGAAGCAGCGGAATCAGAAAAACATATTTACTCATATCATTCTTTGAATCAGATCAATCAATTGTGTTAGGGTCAGTGTTTTAGCCTGTTGAGGAAGTTGATGTCCACGGAATGGATATTCCTGTACAGCATTACAATGATGGCAAGACCAACAGTCACTTCTGCTGCGGCCACCACCATGATAAAGAAAACAAAAAGCTGTGCTTCTGTTCCCACCGTTGTAGCCCTGTCGGTTGCAAATGCCGCCACATGGTGCATCTTGGAGAAGGCCACCAGCAATACATTCACTGCATTCAACATGAGTTCAATGCACATGAAAACAATGATGGCGTTACGCCTGGTCAACACACCGACTATTCCGATGGTGAACAAGGCGAGCGAAAGAAAAATGTAATAATTGATGGGTATAACGGCATAACGTTGGTATTCTTTTAGGAAACAATTGTTGATGAATCTTTCTTGGCCAAAACCACTGCACCCACCATGGCGCTCAGGAAAAGGATGCTGCTGATTTCGAAGGGCACCACATAATCAGTGAACAATACCTTTCCCAGGTTCTTGATCAGGCCGATACTGCCTTCTCCCCTCATGCTCGAGATAAATCCATCATTGTCTTTCAGGGCTGCAATCAGGATCAGCATCAGGCTTCCGCCAGACAATACGGCAGCAAACTTCATCCACTTGCTTTTCTCTGGCTCACTCTCCGCATTGAGGTTCATGAACATAATGACAAACAGGAACAGAACCATGATGGCACCTGCGTACACAATCATGTTGACGATGGCCAGGAATTGTGCGTTCATGATGATATAATGTCCGGTGATGGCCATGAAAACCATGATCAGCCACAAGACACTGTGTACAGGATTTTTACTGAATACAACCATCATTGCACTGAACAAGGCCAGGGCAGTCAGGAACCAAAAAAGGATTTCGTTGATGTGCATGGCTTATTTGTTTTTTAGTTGGGCTTCACGCATTCCCTTTGCAATATCATATTTCTCCTTGTCGTTTACAGGATTGGGAATCAACAACTCATCCTTTGAATAGATGAATCCTTTTCTTGTAAAATTAGATGGAGCAAATGTTTCAGACATATAGATGGCATCCTTGGGACAAGCCTCCTCACACAGGCCACAGAAAATGCAGCGAAGCATGTTGATCTCATATTTTGCAGCGTATTTCTCTTCCCGGTAAAGATGCTCCTCATTGGTTTTCCGTTCTGCGCCTTCCATGGTAATGGCCTCTGCAGGACAGGCCACAGCACAGAGTCCACAAGCCGTGCAATTTTCCCTTCCCTCTTCATCGCGGTTCAACACATGGAGTCCACGAAAAACCGGGCTGAACGGTCTTTTCTCCTCAGGATAGCTGATGGTGGCTTTTTTCTTGAACATGTGCATGAAGGTGATGGCCATGCCCTTGAAAATGGCAGGCAGGTAAAGCCTTTCCATGAAGTTCATCGGCTTCTGTTCCAATACTTTTGCCCTATTTGTTAATGATGCCATAGAATTATTTATTTAACCACAGGATAACCAGTGCAGTAATCAACATATTGGCCAATGCCAGGGGAATCAATTTTTTCCAACCAAGGTTCATCAACTGATCGTACCTGAACCTTGGTATTGTCCACCTCACCCAAATGAACAGGAAAAGGAAGAAAAGAATTTTTGTGAACAATGCCCCAAACCCAAGCAGGGCAACGGTGTTGGCGCCAATGCTCAAAGACAGTGATGCCTCATCTACGAATGGAATATCATACCCACCAAAGAAAAGTGTTGACACGACAGCGCTGGAGATGAACATGTTGACGTATTCAGAAAACAGGTACAAGCCCAGTTTCATGGATGAATATTCCTGGTGGTAGCCAAAGTTCAATTCATTTTCTGCTTCGGGAAGATCAAAGGGTGTTCTGTTGCACTCTGCAAAAACACAGATCAGAAAAATCAGAAATCCAAGGGGTTGATAGAGGATATTCCATCCCCCTTCCATCTGCTGTTGCACGATTGTCTTGAGGCTCAAAGAACCTGTCATCATCAGCAATGCAATCAATGAAAGGCCCATGGCCAACTCGTAGGAAATGATCTGAGAAGCGCCTCTAACGGCGGCAATCAGAGAGAATTTATTATTGGAAGACCATCCACCGATCATGATGCCATACACACCCATGCTCACCACCCCAAATACATAGAGGATACCAATATTGACATCTGCAATTTGAAGACTGACGTTGCGTCCAAAAATCTCAATGCTGCTTCCCCAGGGGATTACAGCGCTGGTCAGCATCGCCGTCACCATGGCCAGGGCTGGGCCAAGCACAAACAATGTTTTATTGGAGGTCAGCGGAATGATCTCTTCCTTGAAGAAAAGTTTCAATCCATCTGCTACCGGCTGGAGCAATCCAAAAGGACCTGCCCTGTTCGGACCAACACGGTCTTGCATCCAGGCCGCCACTTTTCTTTCGGCATAGGTAGTATACATGGCAACGATCAGGGATACCGTGATGATGCCTCCAATCAAGAGCAATTTTTCGATTCCATACGCAAGGTTTACCGCCATCAAATCCATCGTGATCATGCTTGTTTGGTTGAAGGGTTATATACATCGCTGGTGGCTGGGCCGTTGATCAGGCTAAGGTCTATCGAAGGATCATTCACTTCACTTACACTGTGGATGTCCATCAACAACTGTGGGCTCCTTCCGCCATGCACTGCCTTAAATGTCTCATTGGGCTTTTGGATGTTCTCGTAATGACCCTGGGAAATGACAGAATGCCTGCTGACATGTGTAGGGCCTTCTATGGTCCAGTCTGTTGTTTTCTTTTTTTCAAATCGGCATTCGTTGCAAATCCACTCTTCCACTTCACCCCACTGGTCCTTTCTTGCCGTTACCCGCAACACTTCTTCGCCCCTTTGCCAAAGCGTTACCTTACCGGTGCAGCATTTGCAATCCCGGTGCGCATTGACAGGCTTGGTGAACCACACACGGTTTTTAAAACGGAAGGTCTTGTCGGTGAGGGCCCCAACCGGGCAAACATCGATAACGTTTCCAATGAAATTATTGTCTAGTGAATTTTCAATGTAGGTAGCAATTTCAGCATGGTCTCCCCTGCTCAAAATGCCATGTGACCTTTTGTCTGTGAGCTGGTCTGCAACGAATACACACCTGTAACAAAGGATGCAACGGGTCATGTGCAACTGGATATACGGACCAAGATCATGCTTCTCAAAAGTCCTGCGCTTGAACTCATAGCGGGTACCCTGTTTTCCATGCCCATAACCAAGGTCTTGCAAATGGCATTCGCCTGCCTGATCGCAAACGGGGCAATCAAGGGGATGGTTCAACAACAGGAATTCTACAACACCATTTCTGGCATCTTCCACCTTCGGACTGGTCATGTTTTTCACTTCCATTCCGTCCATCACTCCAGTCCTGCAACTGGCTACCAGCTTGGGCATTGGGCGCGGATCAGCTTCACTGCCCTTGCTCACTTCAACAAGACAGGTACGGCACTTGCCGCCACTGTCCTGCAGCTTGCTGTAATAACACATTGCAGGAGGAACAACATCACCACCAATCATGCGCGCTGCCTGCAGGATGGTTGTTCCAACGGGCACATCCACTGTGATGTTGTCTATCGTGACTTTTACTGTTTTGACTGCTTCGGACATATATATTTTTTAAAGAGACTTAACCCTTACTTATGCTGGAACATGGATGGGATCTGCGTAATGTGCCAATCCAAAGTTTTGTGTCAGGCACAATTCAGGATTGTTGACATGCCACTCAAACTCATCCCTGAAATGCCTGATGGCTGCTGCAACAGGCCATGCTGCTGCATCACCCAATGGGCAAATCGTATTTCCTTCAATCTTGCGCTGGATATCCCACAACAAATCAATGTCACTGATGGCACCCTTTCCGTTTTCAATTTTGGTAAGGATTTTTTCCATCCATCCGGTGCCTTCCCTGCAGGGTGAGCATTGCCCACAACTCTCATGCCTGTAAAAACGGGCAAGTGTCAAGGTATGCTTCACAATGCACTGGTCTTCATCCAACACAATGAATCCCCCTGATCCCATCATCGAACCGGTAGCAAAGCCTCCATCAGAAAGGCTTTCATAGTTCATCAAACGGGGCTCACCTTTTGCGGTTGTCAACAAAAGATTGGCAGGAAGAATGGGAACAGAGGAACCACCGGGGATACAGGCTTTTAGCTTTTTCCCATTGGCAATACCCCCACAGTATTCATCGCTGTAGATAAACTCTTCCACAGAAATGGTCATGTCTATTTCGTATACCCCGGGCTTGTTGATGTTGCCGCAGGCAGAGATCAATTTTGTTCCGGTGGAGCGCCCAACACCAATCTTGGCATATTCTTCTCCACCCATGTTGATGATGGGAACCACAGCAGCAAGGGTTTCAACATTGTTGACAACCGTTGGGCAGTCCCACAATCCCTTGATGGCGGGGAATGGAGGCTTGATCCGCGGATTGCCCCGCTTTCCTTCCAGGGATTCAATGAGGGCTGTTTCCTCACCACAGATATAGGCTCCCGCACCACGCTGCAGGTAAATCTCACAATCAAATCCTGATCCTAAAATATTCTTTCCAAGGAAGCCGTTTTGTTTGGCTTCTGCGATGGCCTGCTCAAGGATCCCAACAATCCATGCATATTCTCCACGGATGTAGATATAGGTGCGGTTGCTGCCCAAGGCAAAAGATGAAACGATCAGGCCTTCGATCAGGAGGTGAGGAAGAAATTCCATCAGGTACCTGTCCTTGAATGTTCCAGGCTCGGATTCATCTGCGTTGCAGACCAGGTAACGGGGAACCCCCTCTGGTTTGGCAAGGAAACTCCATTTCATTCCGGCAGGAAATCCTGCACCTCCCCTGCCACGCAGTCCACTTTTCTTTACCTCCTCCACGATAGCAGCCGGTTCCATTTTCAGGGCCTTTTCCACCGCAGCGTATCCACCTTCCCTTCTGTAAACCTCGAAGTGACGAATCCCTTCTACGTGATCCTTTTCTAATAATAATTTTTTTGCCATTTTGCTTATGCTTTGCTGGTCTTCTATTGTTTGTTACGGCAGGCTGCGATGATCTCATCCACCCTGGCTTCTGTGAGGTGCTCCCTGTAATCGATGCCCATCTGCATCATCGGCGCATAACCACAGGCCCCAAGACATTCCACCGTTTTCAGGGTGAACATGCCATCAGCAGTGGTTTCGCCTACCTTGATACCCAATGTTGACTTGATGTATCCTATGATGTCATCACTTCCCTTGAGCATGCAGGGACCGGTATGGCAAACCTCGAAAACATGTTTGCCAACGGGCTTGAGGTTGTACATGCTATAAAACGTGGCCACTTCATATACTTCAATGGGCTCAATGCCCAGCAGGGTGCCTACATAGTCCATGGTTTCTGCACTCAACCATCCACCAAATTCTTCCTGTGCCAAATGCAAAAGAGGTATCAAAGCACTCTTCTGTTTGCCCTCAGGATAGCGGTCGATCATCGACTGCACCTCCTTCAACTTATCTTCTGAAAACTTTACCATTGCTTGTGTTTTGCTTTATGCGTCCATTTCTCCAGCGATCAGGTTAAGACTGCTCAATGTTACGATGGCGTCACTGAGCATGGTATCTTTCACGATCTCTGAATATGCCTGATAATAAATGAAACAAGGCCTGCGGAAATGCAAGCGGTAAGGCGTTCTACCCCCATCACTGATGAGGTAGAATCCCAGCTCTCCATTGCCCCCCTCGACACTTTGGTAAACCTCCCCAGCAGGAATCTCCGTTTCTCCCATCACAATCTTGAAATGGTAGATCAGGGCTTCCATTTTGGTATACACATCCGCTTTGGCAGGAAGGTAGTATGCTGGTGCATCCGCATGGTAAACATCAGCCTCCGTTCCCTTGAATGCCTGCACTTTTTGGTAGGCCTGGCGGATGATGCTCAGCGATTGCCAAATCTCTTCGTTCCTTACCTGGAAACGGTCGTTGTTGTCTCCGGTGGTGCCTACGGGAATGATGAAATCAAAATCTTCGTAGGAAGAATAGGGTGAATGAACCCGCACATCATAATCTACACCCGTTGCACGCAGGTTGGGCCCGGTAAAGCCATAGTTCAAAGCCCTTTCGGCAGAGATGGCACCTGTTCCCACTGTTCTTTCGATGAAGATTCTGTTGCGGTTGAAAAGGTTTTCGAACTCTTTCCAAACCCCAGGAAACTCAGCCAGGAATTTTTCGATTTTCTGGAAGGCCACATCGGAGAAATTGCGNTCAAATCCGCCAATCCGGCCCATGTTGGTGGTAAGCCNNGANCCGCAAACTTCCTCATACACTTCATAGATCAGCTCCCGGTATTGCATCACATAGAGGAAGCCGGTATACGCACCGGTATCCACACCCACAATGGAATTGCAGATGAGGTGGTCTGAGATCCGGGAAAGTTCCATGATGATCACACGCAGGTAATCAACACGCTTAGGTGTTTTAACGCCCAGGAGCTTTTCGCAGGTCAGGTGCCATCCCATGTTGTTCAATGGGGAGGAACAATAATTCAACCTGTCTGTCAGTGTGGTGATCTGGTAGAGTGGCCTGCGCTCAGCAATCTTCTCAAAAGCCCTGTGGATATACCCAACAGTGGATTCAGCCTTGATGATGCGCTCTCCATCCATTTCCAGGATGTTCTGAAAAACACCATGGGTTGCAGGATGGGTAGGACCAAGGTTCAGCGTGGTGGTCTGCTTCTCAATAGATCCTTCCGGTAAATGTATATTGCCTTGTTCGAGCATAATCTTGATTGTATTTATCTGCCAAACATTTCGTCGTCTTTGTCAATCCTTGTCTGGTCTTCCAAAGGAAACTCTTTCCTCAAAGGGAAATAATCCATCTCATCCACATTCAATATCCTTCTCAGGTCGGGATGNCCTACAAAATTCACGCCATAGAAATCATAGGTTTCACGCTCCATCCAGTTGGCACCACTGAACAATCCTGTGGCAGTATATACGTCAGGCTTTTCAACGGGAACATAGATTTTCATGCGCAGGCGTACATTTTCTTTTAGGTTGTGCAGGTGGTACACAACCGATATTTCTTCGCCTTTCCTGTCGGGGTAATGAACACCTGTCAAATCAGTAAGGAACTGAAAACCCATTGTAGGGTCATCGTTCATAAACGTGAGCACCTTCAGGTTATGGTCAGCTTGCACAGTAATGCATGCCATGCCATAGGATTCCTCCCAGGCCAGTATCTTGTCGCCAAATTGTGCAACCAGTGTTTCTTTTATCGTCTCGTGGGTAAGGGACATAATTGTTTTTTTGATCCTGCCTTATTGAATGCCGTATCCATNCATCAAAGCCTTGTATTGGTCGCCAGTTCTTCTTCTGAGTGATTCGTTTTGCACCAGTTCCTGAATCCTCAACACACCATCAATGATGGCTTCCGGCCTTGGAGGACAGCCTGGAACATATACATCTACCGGAATAACCTGGTCAATGCCCTGCAGCACAGAATACGTATCAAATATNCCACCACTGGAAGCACAGGCTCCAACAGCCATCACCCAACGGGGTTCCGCCATCTGCAGGTANACCTGGCGAAGGACNGGCCCCATTTTCTTTGCAATCGTTCCCATGACCATCAAAAGGTCGCACTGGCGGGGGGAGAAACCCACGCGCTCAGAACCAAACCTGGAAAGATCATAGTGCGAACCCATGGTGGCCATGAATTCAATGCCACAGCATGAAGTTGCAAAAGGCAGAGGCCACATGGAGTTCTTCCTGGCCATACCAACGACCTTTTCAAGGGAAGTAGCAAAAAAGCCCTCTCCCGTATGCCCTTCAGGAAGCTGGACATTGTTGATGCCAAGGTCTGAAAAGTCTTTTTGAATCATGTTGAACCGAACCGGACGCGACATATACAATAGTTTATTTTATTCTTCCCAGTGCAGGGCACCTTTTTTGATAATATAAATGAAGCCGGCCAAAAAAAAGCCGACNAACATCANCACGGCCATGAATCCATCCCANCCCAATCCNCGNAAATTGACCGCATAAGGATAAAAGAAAATCACNTCTACGTCAAAGAGGACAAACAGGATGGCTACAAGAAAATACTTGATGGCCATGGGCTGGCGGGCATTCCCGAACTGCTCAATGCCACTTTCAAATACCTGGAGTTTGTCTGAGGTTTTGCGTTTAGGCCCCAGGAGCTGCGATCCGAGGATCATCACCGTAACCAACCCTACCGCAAAAAGGAACTGGATTCCTATGGGGAAATAATCGCTTGCTCTGCTGATTTCGGGGTTCTGTCCAATGGCTTGCGCTTGCAGGAAAAACGTCCTTATCATGGGTATAAATTTCAAAGCGCAAAAATACGCAAAAACGGGATGTAAAAAAGAAAAGAATCCATGAAAAAGGGCCCAGGTGGTATACCTGAGCCCTTTTTTATCGCTATTCGTTGCAGCCCTATTTTTTAGGAGCGGCCAATGCCTTTTGGATGATGTCTCGGTTTTTCACAGCATCCTGGTTATTGGGATCAATTTCAATGATTTTTTCCAGGAAGGCACCTGCTCCAGCAAGATCCTTCTTGATGTTGGCACTGTAAGAGGCCAGGTACCCATATGCAGTAATCAGGGTGCTTTTGTTCTTTGACCTATCTGCTTCAGCAATGGAGACGAATTTTTCACAATCTGCTATGGCAAGGCCCTGCTCCATCGTAGAATCAGTGACCGACAATGAGCGGAAAGACCAGTAGTGCCCATATACTTCAGCAGGATAATTGGTCTTGTAGATGGTGAAAATGCTATCCGCCCTTTTGTATAGGGTGGCCTTGAAATTCTCAAATCCGGCATTGTAAAGATCAACCTTGCTGAGCTTGGGGTTGATGGTCAAGACCTTGGTCAACCATTCAGCAGATTTTGCCGTATTCCCGGATTTTTTGAAAAAATCAGCAGCCTTTTTGGCAAGATCAATTTTATTGGCAACCACAGTATCCGCATCAATGGCCTTGGTGAAATAATAGTCCACCTTGGTCAGGTCCGTTTTGAGTTTGGCTGCATTGTAAGCGGCCACAACATAGTTGTCTGGATTGATCTGATCAGCTGCAGCCTTTTGGAAGAAGGTCTCGATTTCAGCAAGTGCTTGTACTGAATCGCCCAATTTGTCAAAGCTGTAGCCCTTCAATCGGTAAAGGCGTGCATCGGCCGTATCTCCCTGGGATTTCAACAAATTATCTGCCTTGACGATGGCATTTTTAAAATCACCTGCAGCGAATTGAAGGCTGGCCTCCTCATAATCCAAGGCTGGGCCGGGCTCAGCATGCTCTTTGTACTT
>JGI25925J51416_10000089_pt1 | contig 18566 bp, 16 predicted proteins | sample LauGreFaBDMM15DN_2_FD_51416 | JGI IMG/M metagenome (IMG submission 51416) | reverse complement strand
AAAACATTTTCATCATCTTTTGCATCTCTTCAAACTGATTAAGGACGCGATTCACATCTTGGACCTGCACACCAGATCCCAAAGCAATTCTTTTCTTTCTTGTAGCTTTAATCAATTCAGGCTTTCTTCTTTCAAGAGGCGTCATTGAGCTAATAATGGCTTCTATTTGACGAAGTGATTTATCACCATCTTCAGGATTAACTTTAGATGCAGCGCTCGTAAATTGAGCTGGCATCTTATCCATCATGGCACTTACGCCACCCATTTTTTTCATCTGCCCTATTTGATTTTTGAAATCTTCAAGATCGAAATTTTTTCCTGATTTAACTTTTTCTGCTAACTTCTCAGCCTCTTTAACATCTAATGTTTTCTGTGCATCTTCGACAAGACTGACAATGTCTCCCATGCCAAGAATTCTTGACGCCATTCTTTCAGGATGAAAGGGTTCAAGGCCATTAATTTTTTCACTTGTACCAATATACTTGATCGGCTTACCTGTCACTTGACGCACAGATAAGGCGGCACCTCCGCGTGTATCACTATCTAACTTAGTTAAAATAACGCCTGTTAAAGGTAGTGCGTCACCAAAAGCTTTTGCAGTATTTACTGCGTCTTGTCCTTGCATAGCATCGACCACAAATAAAGTTTCTACTGGATTTAATTTTTTATGGAGCGCTGTGATCTCATCCATCATTTCAACATCAATGCCTAAGCGACCAGCGGTATCAAAAATTACCACATCAAAGAAATGTTTTTTTGCGTAATCGATCGTTTCTGTTGCAATCTTTAATGGCTTCTGGGAAGGGTTTGAATCGAAGCATTCAATATTAAGACTTTTGGCGAGCACTTTAAGTTGATCAATCGCTGCAGGGCGATACACATCAGCACTCGCAAGTAACACTTTTTTCTTTTTTTCAATAAGCAATTTTGCAAGCTTGGCAGAAGTGGTTGTTTTACCCGAGCCCTGCAGACCTGCCATGAGAATAATAGCTGGGGGAGCAACATTCAGATCTAGAGAAACATTTTGATCGCCCATAAGAACTGTGAGTTCATCTTGGACAATTTTAATAATCGCTTGTCCTGGAGATAGGCTTTGTAATACTTCGACACCGAGCGCTTTAGTTTTAACGCGATCGATAAAATCTTTTACNACAGCTAGGGCAACGTCTGCTTCAATTAAAGCGATTCTAACTTCGCGCATAGCATCACTGATATTTTGCTCAGTAAACCTGGCTTGCCCGCGAATTGTTTTAATGACACTTTGTAGTCGGTCGGTTAGATTTTCTAACATGCGTTCATCCTGTTTTAGGTTAACTCTTCTTAATGTACATGGTATATTAAACCTTTAATTACCAATTAAAAATTATGGAAATTTGGCTACCTATTTTAATCACGTCCTTGTGTTACCTCACACCAAGCCTGTTGCTATTTAAAAAACAAATACCAGACAAAAATCTCACTAATTTAAATGCACTATTGATTGGTATCGGCTTATTAGCTCATTTTACAATTCTTAAAGCCAGTATTTCTTTTAATCCAATGAATCTGGGTTTTTCTAACGCCCTTATTGCTACTTCATTCTTTAGTATTTTGATTTTTTGGATACTTAATTTTAATAAAAATTTTAATTATCTGCAGCCGTTTTTGCTTATTCCATCAGCTTTTTTACTGATCATACATCCCCTATTTGTATCAAATCACTTCCTCACAACTGATTTATCGCCATTATTTATGACCCATATTGCCATTGCTTTAGTGGCATATAGTCTATTTACTTTTTCAGCTTACGTGGCCATTTTCATTTTAATTTTTGAAAAAAAATTACATCAGAAAAAGAAAATAGACATGATCTTAAGTGGCTTCCAGCCCCTCATTGAAATGGAAAATTTCCTGTTTAATATTAATAAGATTGGGTTTATTTTACTAACCATCACACTTTTAAGCGGCATTCTATTTTCAGAGCAACTTTTTGGAACCCCGCTTCAGTTTAACCACAAAACAGTTTTCTCAATATTAGCTTGGCTGATTTATGGGCTTCTTTTAGCAGGCAAAAGACTTTATGGTTGGCGTGGTAGAAATTCTATCTATATTTCACTCACCGCTTTTGTATTTCTTTTGTTGTCTTACCTTGGTAGCAAATTCGTTTTAGAAATTATTCTTCATAGATAAGAAATCATCTCAAAGAAATTTGAGGCCAGCCTTTAGATGTTGCATATTCACTTAATATATCGTCGGAATCAACCGCTACAGGGTGTGTGACTTTTTCCATTAAAGGTAAGTCATTATGAGAGTCGCTATAGAAATATGACTTTTCAAAACTAGCTAATGATAAATTTTTACTTTTAAGCCATGCTTCAAGTCGTGTGACCTTCCCCTCTTTAAAAGAAGGAAGTCCCGAAACTTTTCCAGTAAATTCGCCTTCTTTTTCTTCAGGGTCCGTACCTATCAAATTTTCAATACCAAATAATGCGGCAATTGGTTTTGTAATAAAGCTATTGGTCGCTGTAATCACAATAATAAGGTCACCTGCTTCTTGATGCCCTTTGACGAGCGCACGAGCCTTGTCAGTAATCATAGGTTTAATCACTTCTTCTACATATTTTTTAAGGAGTTGATTAAGAACACTTCTAGGATTCCTAGCAAGCGGTTTGAATTGAAACTCAACGAATGCAAATATATCTAATGTTCCATCTTTATAGTCAGCGTAGAATTTCTCATTTTTTTCCGCATGAATTGCGCCATCTAGATAACCTTCTTGAATAAGAAATCGGCTCCAGTTGTAGTCACTGTCGCCCGCTAAAATAGTATTGTCTAAATCGAAGAGTGCTAAATTCAAATTAAGCTCTAAACCTGAGGATGGGCACGTTCTAATTTGGAATGGAGTTTATTGAGTCCATTGATATAAGCTTTAGCAGATGCAATCACAATATCTATATCCGCGCCTTGTCCATTCACAATACGACCGCCCTTGGCTAATCTCACAGTCACTTCACCTTGAGCGTCTGTTCCACTTGTGATGTTATTCACAGAATAAAGTTGAAGTTCTGCACCTGAGTTTGCAATTTTTTCGATGGCTTTAAATGTGGCATCCACAGGTCCGCCGCCAGAAGATTCGGCCATAACCTCTTTTCCATTTTCGGAAATTTTAATAACCGCATGAGGGGTTGTGCCTGTTTCTGACATGGCCTTTAAATGAATTAATTTGTAATGCTCTATCGCTTCAGAAGTATATTCTTCGCTCATAAGCGCATGGATATCTTCATCAAAAATTTCTGATTTTTTATCCGCTAAATCTTTAAATCTTGCAAATGAGGCATTAATAATATCTTCTGACTGAATGTCGATACCCAATTCTTGGAGCCTTGTTTTAAATGCATTACGACCTGACAATTTTCCAAGTGAAATCTTGTTTGCACCCCAACCTACATCTTGCGCGCGCATAATTTCATAGGTTTCTCTATGTTTTAAAACGCCATCTTGGTGGATACCAGATTCATGCGCAAAAGCATTTGCCCCTACAATCGCCTTATTAGGCTGGACGGGATAGCCTGTAATTGTGGACACCAATCTCGAAGTCGGGACAATTTGTGTGGTATCAATACCTGTCGTTAAATTAAACAAATCTTTTCTTGTTTTAACGGCCATCACAATTTCTTCTAGGCTTGCATTACCGGCTCTTTCGCCTAATCCATTAATCGTGCATTCAACTTGTCTAGCGCCATTCATCACTGCTGCAAGTGAATTTGCCACTGCCATACCTAAATCATTATGACAATGCGTTGACCATACAACTTTTGAAGAATTTTCAACTTGATTAATGAGGGCCTTCATACGCTCACCCCAAACACCTGGAATCGAATATCCAACCGTATCGGGTACGTTGATTGTTTTAGCGCCCACTTTAATCACAGCGTTAAACACTTTTACAAGAAAATCCATTTCGGATCGCACCGCATCTTCAGCAGAAAACTCGACATCATCGGTATATTCCAAAGACCATTTCACAGCTTGAATGGCTCGATCTAATACTTCATCTTCTGACATGCGAAGTTTATTTTCCATGTGAATTTTGCTAGTCGCAATGAAGGTATGGATACGTCCTTTTTTTGCATGTTGGATAGCCTCGCCAGCTTTGCGAATATCGTTTTCAACGGCACGTGCTAATGAGCAAACAGTTGACTCTTTAATATTTTTCGCAACAGCGCTTATAGAATTAAAGTCTCCAGGGCTTGCTGCTGCAAAGCCTGCCTCAATGACATCGACACCAAGTTTCTCAAGCTGCCTTGCAATGCGCAACTTTTCTTCCTGTGTCATCGATGCACCAGGACTTTGCTCCCCATCCCTTAAGGTGGTATCAAAAATGATGAGTTTGTTATTTTTTATTTCTTGTTGCATTCACTACTGCCTTATTTTTAAATGTAAAATTTCTAATGAAATTGAAATAGCCTGACAAGAAGTAACAACCCACCACAATAAAAATGGCTTCAGGCGGGCTATAAGAAACTAATACAAATGCCAAAATGACTAATAGAATAGCGACGGATGGAACACTATTTCTCAGATTAATATCTTTGCCACTATAAAATCTAATTTCACTGACCATTGAAAGTGCAATCACTATGGTGAGTGACCAAGAAACCCATTTCATTTTAATCATATTGAAAAAAATCTCGTTGCCACTAAAGCCATTTTCATTTGATACCCAGACAAAACTGACAAGCAAAGCTGCTGCTGCCGGGCTTGGTAATCCAAAAAAATATTTTTTTTCATCATGGTCTAGCTTAACGTTGAAGCGAGCGAGTCTAAAGGCTGCACAACAGCAATAAATAAAAGCCGCGATCCAACCCAACTTACCTAAGGGCTTTAATGTCCATACATATAAGATGAGGGCCGGAGCTACGCCAAATGAAACCATATCGGAAAGACTGTCGTACTCGGCTCCAAAAGCACTTTCGGTATGCGTGAGTCGCGCGATACGTCCATCTAATCCATCCAAAATAATGGCAATAAAAATTGCAATAGCAGAGAGCTCATAGTTACCATTCATCGCTTGAACGATGGAATAAAATCCGGAGAATAAAGCAGCAGTGGTAATAAAATTGGGTAGCAAATAAAAAGTATGCTGNCCTATTTTATTTCTTAACAAATCTTCTTTATTTTTTCCGATACTTTTTAACTTTTTCATGTGTTATTTTTAGTTGGAAACTCAATCTTTTAGTATAACAAAGCTTTAACGATTTCATTAATTCTAATTTATACTCATTGACTTACCGCTATCGAGAACTAAAAATCAAAGATGCAATTTAAGCTCATTCAAAAAGATGGTGAAGCTAGACGGGGTGAANTCAAGCTTCAACATGGNACTGTCCAAACACCGGTATTTATGCCTGTGGGCACCTATGGCGCTGTGAAGTCTTTAAGCCCTCAAGATCTAGAATCAATTGGTTTTGAAATTATCCTTGGCAATACTTTTCATCTCTGGCTCCGACCAGGGTTAGATACAATTTCAGCCTTTAAAGGGTTGCATGATTTTATTCAATGGCATCGATCGATGCTCACAGACTCTGGTGGTTTTCAGGTATGGAGTCTTGGCAAAATGAGAAAAATTACTGAGGAAGGTGTTGAGTTTAAATCGCCTATTAACGGTGACACTTGTTTCTTAAGCCCTGAAGAATCCATGCGAATTCAAAAAACACTTAACTCAGACATCGTCATGATCTTTGACGAATGCACCCCCTATCCAGCCTCGCATGAGGAAGCAAAAGCTTCTATGGAGCTAAGTTTAAAATGGGCCTATAGAAGTAAAGTGGCTCACGCAACAAATAAGAATGCTTTGTTCGGAATCATTCAAGGAGGCATGTTCGAAGATCTGAGGGAACATTCACTTGATGAATTAAAAAAAATCAATTTCGATGGCTATGCCATTGGTGGATTATCTGTCGGCGAACCTAAAGAAGAGATGCGNAAAGTGATTGATTTTATCGCGCCTAAAATGCCAGAAGACAAGCCTCGCTATTTAATGGGGGTAGGTACCCCAGAAGACATTATTGAAGCCATTGCTCATGGTATTGATATGTTCGATTGTGTCATGCCAACAAGGAATGCTAGGAATGGTTGGCTATTTACTAAATATGGTGATCTAAAGCTTAAAAATACACAGTATAAAAATGATACAAATCCAATCGATAGCGATTGCGGATGTTATACATGCCAAAACTATTCTCGCGCTTATCTTCACCATCTTTTTAGGATTGGGGAAATGCTGGGCTCTCGCTTAAATACGATCCATAACTTGTCTTATTATCAAAAAATAATACAAGAAGCTAGGGTTGCTATTGAAAATGGAACATTTGAAACTTATAGAAAAATATTCCATCAAAACCGTCAACGCGGCATTCAATAAATGTCTGCTGTGTTAAAATTAACCTTTAAAATTAATTACCTGTAGGAATATAAATGTTTATAAGTTACGCATATGCCGCTGATGCGGTACCCACTGATCTCATGAGCTTTTTGCCATTTATCATCATTTTTGTGCTTTTTTACTTCATGTTAATTCGCCCGCAAATGAAACAAGCAAAAGCCCATAAGCTCATGATTGACTCACTCAAAAAAGATGACGAAATTGTGACCAATGGAGGCTTCCTTGGTAAAGTGGTCAAAATCAAAGATCAGTATGTAACCATAGAAATTGCGGCTGGCACTCAAATTCATATCCAGAAACAATCCGTCATAACCTTGCTAACTAAAGGCACCATCAAATCTATCTAATTTCTGAAGTGATAGCTTAAGTTCATCATGAATCAATATCCTAAATGGAAGTATGGTCTTGTCTTAGTTGCAATTTTTATTGGCCTTATCTACTCAATTCCTAATTTTTTTGGGGAATCGCCTGCAGTTCAAATCATGCCAACCAAGTCATCAGATAAATTAGATTTATCTATATTGGCGTCGATTGAAGGTAGTTTAAAAGAAGCAAATCTTCCTTTCGATGGCATCGTTCAAGAACCCAATGGCATTAAAATTAAATTTGCAAATCCTGATAACCAGCTTAAAGCAAAAGATATTCTTCAAAATGCTCTGGGCGCTAACTATGTAATTGCACTTAACCTGGTTTCTAAATCGCCTTCATGGCTATCTAAAATTGGTGCTATCCCAATGTATTTGGGTTTAGATTTAAGAGGCGGCGTGCACTTTCTTCTTCAGGTAGATATGAAAGCTGCATCGGAACAAGCAGCTGAAAGTAACCTTAATGATTTTCGCATGACGCTCAGGAAAGAACGTATTTCTTATATTGGTGCTTCTAGATTAAATGAAATTGTAAAACTTCAGTTCGACAGCCAAGAAGATCTCGAAAAAGCTAAAAAACTTATCAAAGTAAATTATCCAGATTTAATGGTCAATGAATCATCGGTTGGTAAAGATAAAGCGCTTGACATTAGTATGAGTGAAATGGGCAAGAAAAAAATTCAAGAATTTGCGCTTAAACAAAACTTACAAACACTTCATAACCGCATTAACGAACTTGGCGTTGCAGAGCCTATCATTCAACAACAAGGTTTAGACCGAATCGTGGTGCAACTCCCGGGCGTTCAAGACACAGCAAAAGCCAAAGAAATTCTTGGCCGAACAGCGACACTCGAAATCAGATTAGTCGATGAAGATAAAACAGATATCGCTACATTAGAAAGCGCTCAAAAAGGGAATGCACCTTTTGGTGACGATCTTTTTAAAGACAGAGACGGTAGACCCATTCTCGTTAAGAAAAACGTATTACTGACAGGTGAAAGAATCACAGATGCTGGGCCTGGTGTTGATCAACAATCAGGAAGATCTGTTGTACATGTCACGCTAGACGGAAGAGGCTCAAACATATTTAAACAAGTCACGCGAGAAAATGTAGGTAAGCGTTTAGCTATTCTTCTTGTAGAAAAAGGACAAACGGAAGTTGTGACAGCGCCTGTCATCCAACAGGAAATTGGTGGTGGTCGAGTACAAATTTCTGGTATGAATAGTCCTCAAGAGGCTACTGATATATCTCTTTTATTAAGGGCNGGGGCTNTGGCAGCACCAATGCAAATTATTGAAGAGCGAACAGTGGGTCCTAGCATGGGGGAAGAAAATATTAAGCGCGGTGTTCACTCCACTTTATGGGGTTTTGCAGCTATTTCAATCATGATGATTATTTACTACATGGCCTTTGGTGGCGTTTCTATTTTTGCGCTTGCTGTAAATTTATTATTACTCGTCGCTTTATTATCTATTATTCAAGCNACCCTAACACTTCCTGGANTAGCAGCGATTGCCTTGGCATTNGGTATGGCGATTGATGCAAATGTNCTCATTAATGAAAGAATCAGGGAAGAACTTAGAAATGGCAATACGCCGCAAGCAAGTATTCATGCTGGCTATGATCGGGCTTTTGATACTATTCTCGACTCGAATGTCACGACATTAATTGCAGGTCTCGCCTTATTCATGTTTGGTACAGGTCCTATTAAAGGGTTTGCTGTTGTTCACGTATTAGGTATTTTAACTTCTATGTTCAGTGCTATTTTAGTATCAAGAGCGCTTGTCAATATTATGTATGGTTATCGTCGCAAAATTGATAAATTGTCTATTGGTCAAATCTATAGGCCGAAAGAAGATTAATTATGGAATTATTTAGAATAAAAAAAGATATTCCTTTTATGAGTTATGGTCGATTAACCACGACCATTTCTCTCATTACGTTTATTATTGCTGTCCTCTTTTTAAGCATTAAAGGCCTTAATCTTGGTGTAGATTTTACTGGTGGCACACTGATGGAAGTAAGTTATAGCCATCCAGCAGATATCGATAAGATTCGTCAAGTCATGGATAAAATTGATCTTAAAGACACGACAGTACAAAACTTTGGTACAAGTAAGGATGTATTAATCCGCTTACCTATTCGACAAGATTTATCTATCGCTCAATTATCAGAAAAAGTATCAGCAGCTCTTATTGAAAGTGATAAAGATACAAAAATACAAAGGGTAGAGTCTGTCGGATCGCAAGTTGGGGAAGAGCTCTATGCAAATGGCGCGCTCGCTCTGCTTCTTGTATGTTTTGGAATTATTGCTTATCTCGCATTAAGATTTGAATGGCGTTTTGCAGTTGCTGCCATTATTGCCAATATGCACGATGTCATTATTATTTTAGGCTTCTTTGCATTTTTCCAATGGGAATTTAACCTCACTGTCCTCGCAGCTATCCTTGCTGTATTAGGTTATTCTGTAAATGAATCGGTTGTGGTTTTTGATCGCGTCAGAGAAAACTTTAAAAAAATGAGAAAAGCGAATGTGGTTGAAGTCATTGACAATGCAATCACAAGAACAATGTCTCGCACTGTCATCACACATCTTATGACTCAAACAATGGTGTGCTCGATGTTATTTTTTGGCGGAGAAACACTTCATAATTTNGCTCTTGCATTAACTATTGGTATTTTATTCGGCATCTATTCATCAGTGCTTGTCGCATGTCCAGTTGCAATGTGGCTTGGTGTATCTCAGCGNAATCTCGTTCCAGATCAATCCAAAGAAGATACGTCACAAGAAATTAATCCATAAGTTTTTTTAAACTTTGAATACCCTTTCTATTAGTTATCAATTTGTCATTCTTATAGCTTTGCTAGCTATTGCTGCTTTTTTCTCGCTTGCTGAAACAAGCTTAATGACACTCAACCGCTATCGATTAAAACATTTAGTCTCTCAAGGCAATCATGCCGCAATACTCACAAATAAATTACTCTCTTCGCCTGCAAAGCTTTTAGGCGTCATTCTCCTTTGTAAAGAATTTGCAAGTGCAGCGTCTGCAATGATTGTGACTATTATTACAGTGCGCCTCTATGGAGAAGGTCAAATAGCACTTATGGCTGGAACCTTAGTGACCACATTCTTAATTCTCATTTTTGGTGAAGTATCTCCAAAAGTTATTGCAGCATCCAAGCCAGAACGATTTGCATTTTTCTGTGGCTATATCCTCTACCCTCTTTTAAAAATTCTTTATCCAATTGTGGCAGTAGTAAACTTTTTTGTATTAAGTTTTGTAAAAATATTTAATGTCAAAATTGATTTGAATAATAATCTTCATGCAATATCAATGGATGAATTAAGAAGTATTATTTCTGAAGCAGGTCAATTCATTCCGAATCAGCATCGCAAAATACTACTTAATGTATTTGAGCTCGAGCGTATCACGGTAGACGACATTATGATTCCGCATACTTTTGTTGAAACAATTGATTTTGACTTAATGGATGAAGAAATTATTCAAAAATTACTTACTTTCCAGCACAGCAGAATACTGGTGAAAACAAATTCGCCCGACAGTATCTTAGGGTTACTTAATACTCAAAAAATTATTAAGCAACTTAATATGCATGATGCTTTAAATAAAATTACAAAGGATGATTTAAAAGAGCTTATTTCAGAGCCTTACTTTATTCCATCTGGCACACCTTTATACACTCAAATGCAGCACTTTCAGGACAGGCAAGAAAGAATTGGTTTAATTGTAAATGAGCATGGCGAATTTATTGGCCTTATAAGCCTTGAGGATATTTTAGAAGAAATTGTGGGCGAATTTAACTTAGATTTTCTTGCGAAATCATCTAAATTTACTCAAGACGAAGATGGGGGTTGGATTGTAGATGGCAGTGTAACGATTCGAACACTTAATAAAAAATTGGATCTTCAATTCCCAATTGACGGGCCTAAGACATTGAATGGCTTGGTGTTAGAATACTTTGAAGATATCCCAGAACCGAATACAAGTTTCAAAATTGCCAACCATACTATGGAAGTTCTTCAGTCTCACGACCGAATTGTAAAGAGCATAAAAATCTATCCTCTGTCGTAATTTTTTTAAAATTCTCCTGAAGAATTGCTTGAGTTTTTATTTTTTTTAATCACAATAATAAATAGGGATTAGCTCATGCCAAAAGTAAATGCAACTGAAGACCTAAAGCTTAGTCCAAAGAAAGCTAAGACTAAACTTCCTAGCATGTATAAAGTTATTATACTGAATGATGACTTTACNCCTATGGAATTCGTTGTGAATACAATTCAGCGTTTTTTTAATAAAAGTGTTGATGAGGCTACTCGTATAATGTTAAAAATACATACAGAGGGCTTGGGTGTATGTGGAATATTCCCTATAGATATTGCGGAAACAAAAATGAATCAAGTGCTAAACTATGCTAAAGAACACCAACATCCTTTGCAATGTATTATTGAAAGAATTGATTAAATTTAAATTATGATAGCTCAAGAACTCGAAGTAAGCCTGCATATGGCATTTATGGATGCGAGACAAAAGCGTCACGAACTTATTACGGTTGAACATTTGCTTCTTGCTATGCTTGATAATCCTTCTGCAGCAGAAGTGCTTAAAGCCTGTGGCTCAAATGTTGAAATTCTCAGAAATGAATTAACTCAATATATCGACGAACATACNCCAACTATATCTGGCGAAGATGAAGTTGATACACAGCCCACACTTGGATTTCAAAGAGTCATTCAAAGAGCAATGCTTCATGTGCAATCCTCTGGCAAAAAAGAAGTCAATGGAGCAAATGTATTAGTTGCAATTTATGGCGAAAAAGATTCACATGCAGTTTACTTTCTCCATCAGCAAGGTGTAACACGACTTGATGTNGTTAATTTTATTGCNCATGGAGTATCAAAATTAAATGAGGGTGAAACTCCTAAACCATCTACAGAACAAGAAAGTGATCAGGAATCATCCAGTAGCAAAGCNCTAGAAACTTACACGGTTAATCTTAATANGATGGTTTTAGCNGGAAAAATTGATCCTCTGATTGGTCGAGATTCAGAAATTGAGCGAGTCATCCAAACTCTCTGCCGNAGAAGAAAAAACAATCCTCTTTTGGTAGGTGAAGCCGGTGTTGGAAAGACTGCAATTGCTGAAGGACTTGCAAAAAGAATTGTAGACAAAGAAGTGCCTAGCATCCTAGAAGGTACAACCATATTCTCGCTCGATATGGGCACATTGTTAGCAGGCACGAAATACCGGGGAGATTTTGAGCAAAGACTCAAATCTGTGATGAAGCAACTCAATGAACATAAAGACGCTATTTTATTTATTGATGAAATTCACACACTCATAGGGGCTGGATCTGCAAGCGGAGGAACGCTTGATGCATCTAACCTTCTTAAACCAGCATTATCAAANGGAACTATTAAATGTATTGGTGCGACGACTTACCAAGAATATAGAATGGTTTTCGAAAAAGATCATGCGCTCGCAAGAAGATTTCAAAAAATTGATGTTAATGAGCCAAGCATTCTTGATACGATCAATATTCTTAAAGGCCTTAAAACTAGGTTTGAAAAACATCACAACGTAAANTATTCTGTTGCAGCAATTCATAGNGCAGCCGAACTTTCTGCAAAATATATTAATGATAGGCATCTTCCTGATAAAGCGATTGATGTCATTGATGAGGCAGGTGCTGCTCAGAGAATACTTCCAAAAAATAAACAGAAGAAAGTAATCACTAACAAAGAAATTGAAGAAGTCGTAGCTAAGATTGCTAAGATTCCTCCAAAAAATATTTCCAATGACGATAAGCATGCTCTAAAAAATCTCGAGCGCGATCTTAAAGCGGTTATTTTTGGTCAAGATAAAGCGATTGAAAATTTATCTAGCGCTATAAAAATGACAAGAAGTGGATTGGGCGTTCCAAATAAGCCTATAGGTAATTTCCTTTTTAGCGGACCAACAGGTGTTGGAAAAACAGAAGTAGCTCGCCAACTGGCTTACATCCTAGGGATTGAACTCGTTCGTATCGATATGAGTGAGTATATGGAAAGGCATGCAGTATCAAGACTTATTGGGGCCCCACCAGGTTATGTTGGATTCGAGCAAGGTGGCTTAATGACGGAAGCTGTCAATAAACAACCTTATTGCGTTCTTCTTCTTGATGAGATTGAAAAAGCGCACCCTGATATCTTTAATATTCTCCTGCAAGTGATGGATCATGGATCTTTAACAGACAGTAACGGAAGAAAAACAGACTTCAGAAACGTTACCCTGATTATGACAACCAATGCTGGTGCAGAGTCTTTATCAAAAACTTCTATGGGATTTACACAGTCTAAAAAAATGGGTGATGAGCAAGCGGAAATCAAACGCTTATTTACACCTGAATTTAGAAATAGACTTGATGCAACTGTATCATTCGCGCCTCTCAGTCATGATGTCATCTTAAAAGTTGTCGACAAATTCTTGATGCAGCTTGAAGATCAGTTACATGAGAAAAAAGTAGACGCAACTTTCACGGAGCCTCTCAAAACATACCTAGCCAAAAACGGCTTTGACCCAAGTATGGGAGCAAGACCCATGTCTCGCCTCATTCAAGATACAATCAGAAAGGCCCTTGCAGATGAACTACTCTTTGGTAAACTCACTAATGGTGGCAATGTAATCATTGATATTGATAGCAATGACAAAGTGAAATTAATTTTCGAAGAAGAAAATAAAGCCATTCTTCAAGAGTCTTAATTCTTCTTCATCACCTCTTGAAACATTTCGGTGTTTTTAAAATCGTTTAGCCATTTTTTTAATTCTTGATACTTAGAATTTAAAAACCAATCCTCATCTACCAATGCAAATTGTCTTATAAATGGAAAGATTGCTACATCAGCAAAAGTTATTCTTTCTGCCATTAAGTAATGATTAGTTTGTAATTTGTCGTTTAATAAATTCAGAAAAATTTCACATTGAGAGCGATAGTACTCTTTCGAATGCTCTGGAAAACGATCGGCATATTTATATCTATCTAAATTTTTCTTAAAATTAAGATCATTTTCATCAATGAGTGTACAGCTAGTATTCTCATCATTTAAAAGCCAACATGCTGGATCGTTTTGGTTTAGAGCCCATAACATAATTTCCAGACTCTCTTCGATGACTTCGCCATTTACATCTACCAATACGGGAACTGTTCCTTTAGGGCTTAATGCTAAAAATTCGCTTGATTTATCTTTGAGTGAAATTTCTATAGATTCATAATCAATATTAGCTTGATGCAAGGCNAGTCTTGATCGAATGGCATAAGGACAGCGCCTATAGGTATATAACCTTGGTTTAATCAATATCATTAACCAATGGAATGGCAAGCATCAAGAATGAGCTTTCTTCCTTGGTAAATTAGGCCTGAATACATTTGAACAAGCTCAGCACCTGCATTTATTTTTTCTGCTGCATCTTCTCCAGAAGATATACCGCCCACACCAATAATTGGAACTTCTCCTTGAAGCCTTAAATAAAGCTCGCGAATAATTGAGTTGGACATATTAAATAAAGGCTTGCCTGACATGCCGCCAGCTTCTTTTCCATTATCAAGATCACTTACCGAATCTCTATTAACAGTTGTATTAGTCGCTATGACTCCATCAATTCTATTTTTGATNATGCTTTTCGATATTGCATCCAAATGCTTAGGTGTTAAGTCAGGTGAAATTTTTAATGCAATAGGTACATAGCGCCCATAATAATCATTCAATCTAGCTTGCTCTTGTTTAAGTTGGCCTAATAAAATATTAAGCGCTTTGGTTTCCTGGAGATCTCTTAAATTTTTTGTATTAGGTGAAGAAATGTTGACTGCAATATAATTTGCGTACTGATATACCTTTTTCATACATAAAATATAATCCTCAGCGGCTCTTTCTATAGGGGTATCAAAATTCTTACCGATATTAATTCCAAGTACGCCTTTATATTTACTCAATCTTATATTTTCAACTGCAGCATCTACACCTATGTTGTTAAAGCCAAAACGGTTAATAATGCCCTGAACCTCAGGCAACCTGAATAATCGAGGTCTTGGATTGCCTGGTTGAGGTCTTGGGGTGATGGTTCCAACTTCAATAAAACCAAAACCTAATTTACCTAAGGCATCAATATGGCTTGCATTCTTATCTAGGCCTGCAGCGAGNCCCACAGGATTTTGAAAGGGAATTCCCATGACAGTTCTGAGCTTAGAGGGATGAGGGGCTTTTANGAAACTCAGCAAACCCATTTTATTAGAAAGAGATAGTGCCTTAAGGGTTAAGTCATGCGAAAATTCTGCATCAAACTTAAATAATAGCGAACGAATTAATAGGTGGCTCATAACAGTGTTATTTTAACTTAGGAAGTTATAAGGCTAAATAAATATTATGCGATTAGATCGTAAAAATCATATTCTAGGAAAAATATCTAACGATGTCTTCCTAAAAAAATATTGGCAAAAAAAACCTCTTTTAATTAGGGATGCTATTAAGAATTTCAAATCCCCAATTACAGAAAAAGATCTTTTTAGAATAGCGCAAAACGAAAATGCAATATCTCGTCTGATTGAATTCAAACGGGGTATTTGGCAAGTCAAGTATGGTCCTTTTAAAAAATTAGATCTCCCTAAAAAAATTAACACGCCCTGGACAATACTTGTTCAAAATATGAACCATCATCTTCCTTTTGCTGAGTCATTTTTAAATCTTTTCAAATTTATACCTTATGCTCGTCTTGATGATTTGATGGTGAGCTTTGCTACAAAAAAAGGTAGTGTCGGCCCTCACTTTGACTCTTATGATGTATTTCTATTTCAGGCAAAAGGCGAAAGAGAATGGAAAATCAGCGAGCAAAAGAAATTTTCTTTAGATAAAAAATCAGCTATTAAGATCATTACTAATTTTAAGGTCAAAAATACGTGGGTACTTAAGCCCGGAGATTTACTCTATTTACCACCAAATGTGGGTCACTGGGGCGTATCTCAGAGTGATGATTGCCTCACTTATTCNATTGGCTTCAGAGCGNCTGGTACATTTGAGATCCAATCTAAATTTTTAGATTTCATTCAAGATAACCTCATTACAAATAAAAATGATCTTTACAGAGATCCGAATTTAAATCTTCAAAAAAATCCAGCTGAAATTAATTCGAATATGATTAAAAAAATTCAGCGGATTGTTAATCAATTACGCTGGAATACAAACTCAATAAATAATTTTATTGGTCAACTACTCACAGAGCCAATCGAAGGTGCTGTTTTCGAGACTTCCAAATCTATGACAGCTGAAGTCTTTATAAAAGATCTTATAAAAAAACCGCTGAAACTTAATCCAAAAACAAGAATGCTTTTTATAAAAAATAACTTTTTTATCAATGGTGAACTGATTGAGGCTGATAAGAAGAGCATCATGTATCTAAAGCAACTTGCAAATGATAGAGAAATCTCAATCAAGTCTACTTTGAACAAAAAGGATTTGAACGCTTTGGGGATAGTCTTGCTACCCCTCTATCTCTCGGGATTTATTGATTTTATTCAATAATATTAACTATCTCGCTTATTTTGTTGTAGAATATTTGCTAGGGAGTCGTTCATAGACCCCGAATTCAACATTAATTTTAAGGATTAAAAATGACACGTTCACTACTTATCGCTTTACTATTAGCTATTGGTTTAACTGCTTGCGGCAAAAAAGAAGAAGCTGCTCCTGCTGCTGATGCAGCTCCAGCTGCTGAAGCTGCTCCAGCTGCTGAAGCTAAATAATAGATAATTAATCTATTGTTTTAATAAAAAAGCCGGTTTCTAACCGGCTTTTTTTATATCACTTGCCACGACGTCCCATCGGCTTGCGTTGCAATCTTTATCCAGTCCCGTTCGCATCCTATTTTTCCTACAATAGCTTCTTTCACTAAATTCTCAGTATTGTTTTTCTCGCTAAGATGAGCTGCCACGAGATGCTTTAATTGTTTAAATTGAATTTTTCCCAAAATATCCGCTGCTGTTTGATTGTCTAAATGACCCAATTTGCCACTGATTCTTTTCTTAAGGCTAAATGTATATTCGCTTGATTCAAGCAAATTAAGGTCGTGATTAAATTCAATAATGAGAGCGTCGAGGTGCTGGAGCATATTTTCGATATGAGGCGTTGAAGAGCCTGTATCCGTTAAAATGCCTAATTTACGATTGCCGTCGCTCAATGTAAATTGAGTAGGCTCTCTTGCATCATGAGGAACTGGAAAGGGCTGTACTGTAAAGTCTTCTATTTCAAATGCATTGTGGCTATCAATCATATGAAAATCAATTTCATAAGATTTAATCATATGTTTTTCACACATTTTATATGTGCCGTAGGAAAGCCAAATGGGAATCTTAAATTTGTTTGCTAGTTTAAAAGCGCCTTTGACGTGATCTTCATGCTCATGAGTTAAGAGAATGCCTGTAATACTTTCAGGGGTCTCGTTAAGTCGATCCAATCTAGATACGACATCTTGAATTGCAAAACCGCAATCCACCATTAATAGTGATTTGTTTTGCTTAACTACAAATGAATTGCCAGCACTTCCGCTACCTAAAGATGCGAATTGCATCTTTATTTTAATTGATCATAAAGAAGCGAGATGATTCGATTTGCGGTAGAAGACGTATTTTTCTTACCGTCCTGGTACTCAATCACAACTTGAGAGCCACCGTTATCTATAGAGATAATTTTAATGCGATATTGTTTTTCTGGATTAGTTTTTTCTTTGTCACTACCGCCCCAGAATTTCAGCCTTTCAGATAAAGGCTTTTCTTTGGTTTGACTNGTATCTTTAGCTTGCTTATCTTTTTTATCGTCGTCACTCCAGAACATAAGAGAGTCTAGAACGCCTTTTTTCTTCTTAGGACTGTCATCAATATCAACATCAGCATATTTTACAAAATAGATTCCGTTTGATCTGTCTTTATCTTCGATCACAAATCCAATGATATCTAATGCCAAGCCAACTCTGCGCCACGCGCGGTCAAATGGATCTTGAATTTCGACTGAGGAGCTTCCATCTGCCTCTTTTTTAATTTCAGCTCTCTTTTGGCTGATAGGTGCGGCAATAATTTCTTTTGCTCGCTTATCTGCGAGGCCGAGCTTCACCATGAGTCTTCGTAAAAGTTCAGCATCTAACTCATCAGATCTAGAATCGACTTTTGAATCTTCTTTAGATTTTGAGTCATTTTTATAGCCCATATCCACAACTCCGTAGGGCGTCCGAATTTTTTCTTTACCGTCATCTGGAGCAGTATCAACACTTCGGTGCGTCATATAAATTTCAGTTGTCCCATCTTGAAGACCGCGCTCAAGCCGAGTTCTAAACTTTTTACGGTTAGCCGTTCCTGATGCAAGTGAATCAAGCCATGCGTCAAATTTATCAAGTGTTCCCTTATTATCATTGGTCATAAGATCACCTTCTTTAATCCACTCAGTTTCCATGACACCTACTTCTGGATTTTCTTTTTTTACGGCAAATCCCATGTCTATCCAAAAGTCACGAATCAAAGGCCAAATTTTCTCAGCAGGCGCATTAACGACGAGCCATCTTTGAGCCCCNGCTTTTACAATCTTCATCCCCTCTGGATTAGGTAAAATTTTTGGCTGGCCATTATCTTGTTGCTGNCCATTTTTAAAATCTGAATAACTTGTGGAACCAGGGATTGCATATGCATCATTTGTTGTAGCTGAAGTTAAATCAGGAGGCACTTCTAGTGGGCGAGATCT
>JGI25925J51416_10000073_pt1 | contig 19571 bp, 20 predicted proteins | sample LauGreFaBDMM15DN_2_FD_51416 | JGI IMG/M metagenome (IMG submission 51416) | reverse complement strand
TTCGCACTCGCCCTACCGTCGATTATCTGGTACCTGCTGTTTTTTGCTGTACCAATTGCCTTCATTGTCGTATATAGCTTTGCCGCAAAGGATGGGTCAAAGTTAATTCCCGTTGATTACAGCAATTTTTCGGGCGCCAACTATTCCAATGTTTTCGATGAGACCTTCTTCAAGGTATTCAAGTCAACATTACGAATATCAACTATTGCGACAATTGGCTGTTTGGTCATTGGTTTGCCTGTTGCATATTTTGCGGCGTTCAAAGTGCCAGAAAAATGGAAAGCAATCATCCTGGCACTGGTGGTGGTTCCTAGTTTCCCAGAAAAATGGAAAGCAATCATCCTGGCACTGGTGGTGGTTCCTAGCTTCACTAGCTTTTTGATCCGAACCGTGGCCTGGCGAATTCCGCTTGCACCGAATGGTTTCTTTTCAAAATGGCTCGTTGATATGGGTTGGATCGGAACGCAGGGAATTCAAATTCTTGAGACGCCTCTTGCAGTGCAGGTTGCAATCATTTACAACTATCTCGGTTTCATGATCTTGCCGTTGTTTGTTGCACTCGATCGCATTGATATTCGAATGCGTGAAGCAAGTAAAGACTTAGGTGCAGGACGAGTGGCGACCTTCTTTGGCGTCACATTGCCTCTTGCTGGCCCTGGCATTATTGCTGGCGTTCTGTTGACATTCATTCCGATGTGTGGCGATTACGTCACTGCCACTGTTCTTGGTGGTGCAAAAGGAAACATGATCGGTTCGATGATTGCATCGCAATTCAGCGGCGCTCAAAACTGGCCACTCGGATCAGCAATGGCAATTTTGATGATTGGAGCCGTTCTGCTCTCAATGGTTGTGGGGGCAGCAATTGTTTGGCTCGTCAGTTGGGTATTGAAACACCCAACTCCAATCTCGACCAGCATTAAACGCTCATTTCATAAGCGGTCTGTTATTCGTACGCGCGAAGGGAAAGCAACGTTGTTCAAATTCGACGTGTTGCCCNTTGCATTAACTATCTGGACCGTTCTTGTTTTGGTGTTCTTGTTTATNCCAATCTTCCTCGTGGTAATTCACTCCTTCAACGGCGGAACCTCATTCACTATTTGGTCGGGNAATGCTGGAGTCAAGTGGTGGGATGAACTATTTGATAGCTCGGTTGCTTGGGCAGTAATGATTCGTTTCGTGGTGTTGTTTGTCGTTTCGGTCATTCTTCGAACAGTATTGATGCGCACCACGAAGATCTCGCGTCGTTTATTGAATTGGTCCGGTCCCACTGCGTTTTTGTTGGCATTTGTTGTCAACGGAATGTCAACAGACTGGTATGAAACTGTTTTTGANTTTGCAAGCATTGGTGATGCTATTCGCAACTCNTTTATTGCTGCATTTGGTGCCACAATTTTGGCCGTCATACTTGGTGGCTTTGCAGGTGTTGCGCTTGCACGGCGTCCCGGTGTGTGGACCAAAGTTTTTATGGCCTCCGTGTTTCTGATTCTCGTGACACCTGAAATCATGGATGCCATCGCGCTTGCAACATGGTTCCCACGTGTTGCAGATTTTCCCATCATCGGATACCCGTTNAAGAATGGTTGGGGTCCTTTCAACGGAGGCATGAACAAACTGTGGGTNGGTCAGTCTCTGTACGCCAGTGCAGTTGTCACGCTCATTGTTCGTGCACGACTAGCAGGACTCGATGAATCATTAGAAGAAGCCGCAGCTGACCTCGGTGCGACTCCTGCTCGTGCATTCAGGCAGATCACCTTGCCACTCATTTCATCGGCTCTGATTGCGGGCGGACTGCTTTCCTTCACGTTGTGTCTCGATAATGCCGTTATCTCGACCCTGATTAGCGAGGCTGGTTCCACCACGTTCCCTGTGGCATTACTTGGAGCAACTCGCAGCACTATCAAGCCATTCTGGGGAGTAGGAGCAGTAATTCTGTTCTGCGTCACTCTTGGCGCGCTGTGGTTTGTAACTGTTGTCCTTCGCAGGTCTGGTAGTTCGTCAAGCGAAATCGCTGCCACTATTGCTGGCAGTTGACGTAGCGTTACATCTGTATGGAACCCCCGAGTNATGGCGCGATNGCCGTACAGCCAGCCACTTCGCCCGAGTGGGTGCGCGATGCNGTGATTGCTGGTGGTGGGCACATTGTCGAACCAGCGGATGCTTCGGCNATTGTGTGGACTGCAGCTCGAAATGCATCTGGCTTGCGTGAAATCCTCGATGCACATGGTCATCTTGAGTGGGTACAAGTTCCGTTTGCAGGAATCGAGAACTTTGTTCCGATACTCGATGATGACCGCACTTGGACATGTGGCAAAGGTGTGTATGCAGAGCCCGTGGCTGAACATGCATTGGCTTTAGCTCTTACCGGTATGCGACACATTGCAGGCTATTCACGTGCTTCGAAATGGACGGGGCCAGCCGGGCGNAATTTGTTAGGTGCTGCAGTCACCATTGTCGGCGGCGGTGGAATCACAGAGTCGCTGGTTCGGTTGCTGACTCCATTTCATTGCAGTATCACTGTGGTGCGCAGAACAGTGGAAAATATCGATGGCGTCGACACTGTTGTGGGACAGGAAAATCTTGTCGATGCATTGGTGGGCGCAGATGTTGTCTTCTTGGCTCTTTCTCTCACACCAGAGACTGTCGGACTGATTGGCAAGCCAGAGCTAGAAGTGATGGAACCGCATGCGTGGATCATCAATGTTGCGCGCGGTGGGCATATTGTCACAGATGACTTGGTGTGGGCATTGGAAAATAATGTGATTGGAGGAGCAGCTCTCGATGTAACAGACCCTGAGCCCCTACCAGAAAGTCATCCGTTGTGGTCGCTTCCAAATTGCATCATCACGCCACACGTAGGAAACACTCCGGAGATGGCTGTGCCATTGTTGTCTGCTCGCATTACGGAGAATGTCAAACGGTTCATTAACGGTGAGCCCCTTATTGGACTCGTTGATGTGCGTAATGGGTACTGACAGAACCCACTACCAAGTTCTCGGTGTCTCTACAGGAGCGAGCACCGATGATATTCGACGTGCATATCGAGAACGGATGCGTGCAATTCACCCTGATGTGAATGAGAAGTCGGCGAATGATTCACAGCGAATGACTGAAATAAATTTGGCGTGGAAAACATTGTCTAGCCCTCAGTCACGACGAGCGTACGATGCTTCAGTTTTTGTCTCAAATTCTTCATTTGTGAGCAGTGGCTCGCGAATTACTGAGCCTGTTATCTCGTACGCCCCTGCCCGATTTCCATGGCGTGGATTGGTAATTGCCAGTCTCATCGGCGCTGTGTTGGTGTTGATCGCTCATGCCTTTACATCACCTGGTGTGCCACGACCGATTGACCAATTATTATCTTCTGGGTCGTGCGTCAATATTGATTCCTCGTTGTCCGCAGTGGAAATTTCTTGCACTCAACCTCATGATGCAGTTGTGGAGCAATTGATTGCTTTTGACCGATCATGCCCACTTGAGATGGGTCAGTTCAAAGACCGTCAAGGTATGGGTGTTGCATGTGTCTTGCCAGCGCGGCCAGTACCAGGGATGCAATTGCCCGGAGTGCCTGGGTAACTGCGGATCCCTTACTGGGTACTCGTAGAGATATGGTCCCGATGTTGACCAATTGCAACTATCGTTGGGACAGTGCGAAAATTATGTGAAAGACCTGGATGTGCAGGTCTTGCTGAAGTGTCATATGGCATTGACAAAGCACAACTTTTGGTGTGGGTCGATAACCGAGCGGTTCCAGAGCGTGAATTAGCTGGTCGTCTCTGTCGTCGACACGCGAATGCACTCAGCGTTCCTCGTGGTTGGACCATCGATGATCGACGTGATGCTGTTCCGAAACTATTTCGGGTCATCGATGAACCGCAACCGCCGCCAGTTACACGCACTAAACGTGTCTCTGCCAAAAAACCTGAACGGGAACGTCCATCTCTCTTTGAGGGAAATCCGGATCCGGATGAAACGCAAGCAATTCCGTGGTCGCCACGACTTGCTAAGTCGGCTGAACCTGATGACGACCAACCCACGTTTGGTCGATTACTGGGTCGAGCATTTGGTCAAGAGCCGAAAGACGAAGAGTAGATCAGATGCAATATTCATCTGACGTTGTAGTTGCTGTGGAGCCAACACTTGTCTATCCCTACGTTGCAGATCTTGTTCGGTATGTGGAGTGGATGCCAATGGTGCACGACGTCGAAGCCGTGGGTGACGGAGTGTGGAGCGTTGAATTGCGTGCAAAGGTCGGAGTGTTTGCTCGGTCTAAACGTTTGCGAATGAAACGCACCGTCAACACCTCGCAACACATCGTTTTCGAACGTGATGAGATCGATGGGAGGCGACATTCGCCATGGACCATGGCCATCGCACTGCAGTCAGCCGATGCTGGTTGTGTCGTGACAGTCGATCTTTCCTATGGTGGAACTCTGTGGACTGCCGGCATCCTCGACAGAGTTCTCGCTGCTCAAGTTGAAGCGGGAAAGACTGGATTAGCTCACGTCGTTCACGGGGCGTAAGCGTTTAATCGATTAGTTGCTCGCAGAACTGGCGAAACATCAGGGGCGCTCGGCACGAAGGCACGGTAGCGGGCGTGACAGAGTAGAGACATGGTCGGCTCTGCACACGAGGAACTTGAACAAGGGTTGACTCGCGCAATGAATGCGGCCTCCATCACAAATCTTCAACGACTGTCAGGCGGTGCATCGCGTGAGACATGGCGTTTCACGGCTGACAATGAGGAATTTGTTTTACAACGCGTGCGACCCGGCGCCATTGGCGGATTCCAAGTCGAGCCCCGCGTTTTGTCGGCAGCACACCGTGCAGGGGTGCCAGTTGCTGAGTTGGTGGTGGACGGCGCAGAGCGAACAGAACTGCAGTCTCCGTTCATGATTGTGCGTGCAGTTGAAGGCGAAACAATTGCTCGCAAGATCTTGAGAGACGAAAAGTTTGATACAGCTAGGAAGGTTCTGACATCACAGTTAGGCGTGGCGGCAGCGCAATTGCATCAGATCGACACCTCGTCAATTCCTGGGCTAGTGGCTGATGATCAGATGAATCGATATCAGACAGTTCTGCGAGACCTCGGAGAACCTCATCCAGTCTTCGAAGCTGCATTTCGCTGGTTACATCTCAACCAGCCCGAGTCGACATCAGCATGTCTGGTGCATGGCGATTATCGTCTCGGCAACATCATGGTGAATGAGCAAGGGCTGGCAGCAATTCTTGACTGGGAACTTGCCCACATTGGTGACCCAATGGAAGATCTCGGGTGGTTGTGTGTGCGCGCATGGCGCTTCGGCGGAGCGTTTCCTGCTGCAGGCCTCGGTACATATGACGAACTCTTTGATGCATATGCATCTGTTACGGGTGTGCGACCAGACCCTGATGTTGTGCGATGGTGGGAAACTCTTGGCACAGTGAAGTGGGGAATCATTTGTATTTCTCAAGCAGCAACACATCTGTCAGGCATCGTGCGCAGTCACGAATTAGCAGCTATCGGACGTCGAGTCTGCGAAAATGAATATGACCTGATTGAACTTCTTACTGAAAGAACGCAATGACAACCCCGCATGACCGGCCAACAGCAGCCGAACTCCTTGAAGCTCTTCATGAATGGATGGAGCGTGACTTGTTGCCCGGCGTTGACGGTCGATTGCAATTTCACACGCGAGTGGCAATCAACATGGTTGACATTGTTCGTCGTGAGCTTGAATTAGGTTCAGATCAAGAAGCTCGACACCAGGCAGTTTTGGCATCGTTTGGAATGAACGACGACGAAGAATTAGCTACTGCAATTCGTTCAGGCGCGTTTGATTCAGATTTGTCTGCAGTGTTAACGCGCTTGCTACCCGTAGTGGAGGACAAATTGAGAGTAGCGAACCCGCGTTATTTGCGTTGATCGCGAGATGCGTTCAGGGTCACTGGCTGTCCAGCAGCAAGTTGTCCACACGCAGCGGCAATTTCTGTACCACGGTTTTGCCGCGTAGTGGCGTTGACGCCAAGGTCTCGCAGTAATCGTTGAAATGCCGCAACTCGCCCAGGTGAACTGCCGACAGTTGGCCAGCCAGGTGTGGGGTTTAGCGGAATGAGGTTGACATGAGCTGCTGGTGTGAGCTGCAAGCACAATTCAGCCAGTTCGCGCGCATCACGGTCTGTGTCGTTGACGGCGTCAATTAGCGCCCATTCAAATGTGATGCGGCGACCTTTAGTGAATAGGTATTCACGGCATGTTTCCATCAGCATCTTGAGCGGATAGCGCTCATTGATCGGAACTAGTTCTGTTCGTAGTTGGTCGCGAGCTGCATGCAATGACACAGCAAGGTTCACTGGCAGCGGACGTTGAGTTAATGCCTTGATGCCCGGGACGATGCCGACTGTGGAGATAGTGAGATGACGAGCAGAGATGCCAATGTCGCCATGGATTCGCTCGACCGCTGCCCACACGTTTGGTTCGTTGGCGAGCGGTTCTCCCATTCCCATGAACACAATGTTGTCGATACGGCGATTTTTGGTCGCTGCTTCACGTGCGCAACGTACAACTTGCTCGATGATCTCACCAGGGGACAGTTGACGGTTGAAGCCTGCTTGGCCTGTAGCGCAAAAACCGCAGGCCATGGCGCAACCAGCTTGAGTGCTGACGCATACAGTGGCGCGTTCGTCGTAATACATAAGAACAGTTTCAATGGGGTGGTTACCTTCAAGAAGGTGCCACAAAAACTTCACGGTGTCACCATTTTCTGAAGTCTCGCGCCGAATCTCGATGAGTCCTTCTGGCAGTTCTGCATCAAGTTTTGCGCGCAACGCTGCTGGCAAAGTCTGAATGTCAGATGGCTTCTTGAAGTGTGTGTACATGCCAGACCACAGTTGGTCGAGGCGGTATGACGCTTCTCCTTCAAGAATTGTTGCGATTTCTTCGCGAGTGGGGTCGTAGAGAGTTGTCATGAGTTACTTTGCTGCCACATCGCCGATAAAGGCGAGTTCGCGGTGATGGGAGGTGAATCCGAGCGAAGTGTATACAGACATTGCCGCTGCGTTATCGGCGTCTACATACAACATTGCATTAGGCACATTTTGTTTAGCCAAATAAGCAAGGCCTGCAATTGTCATGCGTCGCCCTAAGCCCTTGCTCGCATGCGTGGGGTCAACGGCAATGACATAAATCTCGCCCATCTGAGGTTCGGTATCTCGATGCACTTTGGTCCAGCAGAAAGCAACGAGAGAGGAATTGTCCCAGTGCATCAAGAAACCATCCGGGTTGAACCAGTTCTCGGCTTGGCGAGCAGCAATGACATCGCGCGTCCATCCGCCTTGTTCAGGATGTGCACTGAAGGCCGCATTGTTGACAGCAAGCCAAGCATCTTCATCTACACCAGTGCGAAATGGCGTCGTGGTGAAATCGGTAATGAGAGAGAGTTGTTCAGCGCTGAGAGGAAGCGATCTGCGCATCTGTACTAGGTGTCGGCCTGATGCAAGTCCTGCATTGTGGGCGAGTTGTCTATGAATATTGTTTGGCTCAAACACCCACCAGTGCACATGCCCGCCGCCTTCGCTTGCAACGATGTCGAGTGCAGCGGTAATCAGATCTGGCGCAATCTCCATTGAGTCGTATCGGTGGTGGGGGTGAACAATAAGGTCAAGAGACCAAGACTCGTTTCCTCGAGATATTTGGCAGTACGCCACAATGTGTTTGTGGTCGGTGTCGCGAACGATGACTCCGGCAAATCCCTTACGTCCACCTTCACGTAAATCGAGCCAGAGATGGTCACTCATTGGCCGGACGCCGTCGGCCCGCCATGTGTCGTTAATCAGCACTGATACCTCGTCAATGCTTGACGGGTCCATCTGTCTCTTGATTTCGAGTGAACGCACGGCTGTCAGGGTACCTTTTGGTCATGGGAAAGCCGAGAACGCCAGCTGGTCGCGCAAAAGAGATAGCTACTCGTCTCGCGGTGTTGTACCCGAAAGCCGAGTGCGAACTGACCCATTCGAACGCCTATGAACTACTGGCCGCCACCATCTTGTCGGCGCAATGCACCGATGTTCGAGTGAACATGGTGACCCCAGCGCTTTTTGCCAAGTATCCGACTCCACTGGCGTTGGCTGAGGCGAACCCAACGGAACTTGAAACAATCATTCGCTCGACGGGTTTCTATCAGAGCAAGGCAAAGAATCTCATCGGCATGGGCCGCAACGTTGTTGATCGATTTGCTTCAGTCATTCCTCATGAGATGGAAGATCTCGTGACGCTTCCCGGTGTTGGTCGTAAAACTGCAAACGTCCTGCGCAGCGTGGTCTTTGATTTGCCAGGTCTTGCTGTCGATACACATGTCGGTCGGCTGTCGCGCCGGCTTGGGCTCACCACGGAGGAAGATCCAGTGAAGGTGGAAAGGGTCCTCAACGGATTCATTGACCCTCCAGAGTGGGGCCGATTCGGACTGCGTCTTATCTTGCACGGGCGTCGTGTGTGTGATGCAAAGAAGCCAAAATGTGGCATCTGTGAGTTCGAAGATATCTGCCCTTCCAGTCTGATGCCATCAAAGTCAAAGGCGAAGTGACGGCAGTCAAGTAGCGTCTGTGCGATGACAGCCACCATTTGTGCCGAACTGGGCGCAGCAGCAGACGCCGTAAACCGTTACCGAATGAGAGTCGCGGGACTCATTGAGAACATTGGTGCAAATCATGAAGATCTTGTCAGCGCAATGTACGAAGCAGAGCGAGCTCTGTTGTCTGCTGAGCGGTTGCTGATTCGCGCTGAAAAAATTGCCCGCTAGTTTGTGGCTTCCTTGACTAAGTTGCCGTTGTGACCACGTTTAATCCCCGAGAACAAATTCAGGCGATGAGTGGGTATCACTCTGCGCAGGTTGATGTGCCTGTTCGTTTGAATACAAATGAGTCACCGTTTCCGCCGCCTGACGGTTGGCTCGATGCGGCTGCTGACATTGCCCGATCAAGTCAGTGGAATCGGTACCCAGACAGAGCAGCAACTGAACTACGCGAAACTATTGCGCGTCGACACAATGTTTCTCCGGCAAATATATTTGTTGCAAATGGTTCTAATGAAGTGCTTCAAACGATTCTGTTGGCGTATGGCGGCGCTGGTCGTTGCGTTGCCACCTTTGAGCCCACGTATCAGATGTATTCCCAGATTGCGCGCGTCACCGGGGCCGAAGTCGTGCAAGGGGAGCGCGCAGTTGACCTGACGCTTGATGCAGTAGAAATAGAGCGCGTGCTCACAGGCCATAAGCCGTCTGTGTCGTTTCTGTGCAATCCGAATAATCCGACAGGACTTATTGAGCCTCGGGCAAACCTTGAGGCGATGCTTGCGCACACAACGGGCATTGTCGTTGTCGACGAAGCGTATGCAGAGTTTTCTGAATGGTCTGCCATGGACATGGTGTCTGAAGACAAGCCTCTGGCAGTTACGCGAACATTCTCAAAGACACTGTCAATGGCTGGGCTGCGCGTGGGTTACGTAGTGGCGCCGAAACAAATGATCGCAGACTTAGAAATTGCTGTCCTTCCGTATCATCTGGATTCGTTCAAGCAAGCGGCAACTATTGCTGCGCTTGGTTTTGTGTCTGAAATGGAACAACGCGTCGATGCCATCAAATCAGAGCGCACTCGGATCTTTACTGCAGTCAGCGATATGGACTGTGATGTCTGGCCAAGCGGGTCTAATTTCATTCTGTTCCGGCCCCGGTCGTCTACGGCGTCTGCCGTGTGGCAGCGAATGGTCGACAATGGGGTATTGGTTCGTGACTGCAGCACATGGCCGCGATTGTCTGGCTGTTTGCGGGTCACCGTGGGCACAGCAGACGAGAACTCGGCCTTCTTGGGCGCCCTCTCGGCCGCTCTGTCAATCAATTAACCAAAAATCACGTAATTGACAGTCCGAGATGGGCGTTAAGCGGCGAGAATAGAGACATGGCACGTACAGCCCAGGTCACACGCAACACAAAAGAGACATCCATTGATGTGTCCATCAACCTTGACGGATCGGGGACTGCGTCTATCTCGACCGGTATCCCGTTCTACGACCACATGCTTGAGCAGTTGGCGCGTCACGGAGGGTTTGATCTCACCATTGCGGCCAAGGGCGACCTGCACATTGATACGCATCACACGGTTGAAGATGTAGCGATCTGTGTTGGCGAAGCAATACGTGAAGCGCTCGGCGATAAAGCCGGAGTGCGACGTTTTGCTAGCGGCTTGTACCCGCTTGATGAAGCACTCATAGAAGTTTCGCTAGATCTCAGTGGACGCGCTTTCGTTGCGTGGAATGTTGAACTGCCCGAGTGTCTGCCGCTGGGAAATCCTGCTTTTGACCCTTCGCTAGCTGAACACGCAGTGTCGTCGCTTGCTAGTGCAGCTGCAATCACTTTGCATGTCAATTTGCGCGCAGGTCGTAATGTGCACCACATAATCGAAGCAACGTTCAAAGGGCTTGCACGCTGTCTGCGCGATGCAGTTCGCATTGAATCGGCGGGAGTGCCCTCTACGAAGGGTGTTCTTTCGTGACATCGCGCCCGCGCGTTGCGGTGCTTGATTACGGAATCGGAAATTTGCGCTCGGCGCAGAAAGCGTTAGAACGAGTTGGTGCCGATGCTGTCCTAACTGCTGATGCCAGTATTGCTGCATCAGCGGATGCTGTTGTTTTGCCAGGCGTCGGAGCTTTTGGTGCATGCATGACTGCATTGCGTGCTGCGGGCCTTGAATCTGTTGTTCATGATTCCGTAGCGCGTGGAGTGCCATTCATGGGTATTTGTGTTGGCATGCAGATGTTGTTCGATTCAAGCGAAGAAGATGAGACAGCAACCGGGCTTGGCATTATTCCAGGCTCAGTGCAGTGGTTGTCTTCTGATGTGCCCCGACCACAAATGCAGTGGAATCANNTCAANATCACAAAGACTGATGTTTTGTTTACCGGACTCGAAGAACGCCCGTGGATGTATTTCGTTCATTCACTGCATGGTGTTCCCACAGANATCAATGATGTTGCAGCCACGGTTCGNTATGGCGAGACTTTAAATGTTGCCTTTCGTCGCAATAATGTCTTCGCAACGCAGTTTCACCCAGAGAAATCTGCAACGGCTGGTTTGCAGTTGCTCGAAAATTTTGTGAAGTCAGTTACAGCGTCATGATTTTGTATCCAGCGATTGATGTCTTTGGTGGCAAAGTAGTTCGCTTGCGCCAGGGCGAGTACGACGACAGCACTGTGTATGGGGTTGACCCTGTTGCTATGGCTCTGTCTTTCGTTGACCAAGGGGCAACCTGGGTGCACATGGTTGATCTAGATGCAGCCCGCAGTGGTGAACCTGTCAATCGTTCTGTTATTGCTTCCGTTGCTCGTGCCATCGCTGGTCGCGCTTTCTTACAAGTGGGCGGAGGCGTGCGCACGCAAGCTGACGCTGAAGCTCTTGCGGCCGCTGGTGTCACGCGCGTTGTCATGGGTTCTGCAGCAGTTGCCGACCCGGCGCTTGTTCGTCGCGTGTCCGATGTTGTTTCCGTTGCTGTCGGTCTTGATCATCGCAATGGCGTCGCAGCTACCCATGGTTGGACTGAATCATCTGGTGTGCACGTCGATGACTTGCTAAGTCAATTTCCTACGGCTTCAGCGTTTGTGATTACAGATATCTCTCGCGATGGCATGTTGACTGGCCCAGATGTTGAAGGCCTCGCACGTGCGGTGTCACTCACGTCTGTTCCCGTTGTGGCAAGTGGTGGCGTGGGCACTCTGTCTCATATCGCAGAGTTGGCGGCAGTCGTTGGCTTGAATGGTGTCATTGTTGGCAAAGCTTTGTATGAATCGAAGTTCACCGTGTCTGAGGCATTGGTGGTGCTGTCGTGAATCCAGATCTTGTGGCCCGCGTTATTCCTTGCCTCGACGTAACGAATGGACGAGTTGTTAAGGGAATCAATTTTGTTGATTTACGCGATGCCGGGGACCCCGTGGAATTAGCTGCCCGCTATGACGCACAAGGTGCTGATGAATTGGTGTTCCTAGATATCACTGCATCATCTGATGGGCGTGACACCATGATTGATGTTGTTTCTCGCGCTGCTGAAGAAGTCTTTATTCCGTTCACTGTGGGTGGCGGTATTCGTGAACTAGCGGATGCACGCGCTTTGTTACGCGCTGGTGCAGACAAAATCAGTGTCAATACATCTGCTGTGCAGCGACCACAGGTAATTGCAGACATTGCAGATGAATTCGGGTCTCAGTGTGTGGTGTGCGCTATTGACGCCAAATGGGATGCGGCAACTCGTCAGTGGATGGTGTTTCTGCACGGTGGACGTACAGCAACAGAACTAAATGCTGTGGAATGGGCNGTGGCTGCGGTATCGCTAGGCGCTGGTGAAATTCTTCTCACATCAATGGATCGTGATGGCACGCGAGATGGTTTTGATCTTGGTCTTACTCGCGCGGTTTCCGATGCAGTAGGTGTCCCTGTCATCGCCAGCGGAGGTGTGGGCACACTGGGCCATTTGTCTGAAGGAGTCATCGAAGGCGGCGCAACAGGTGTACTTGCTGCCTCCATATTTCACTTTGGTGAACATACCATTGGCGATGCTAAGCGCGATATGGCTGCACGTGGCATTCGCGTTCGCAATTCCTGATTAAGAAAAAGTCTCCAACAGGCGAGATAGTGCGGTGTTGCAGAGTGATGCGGCGTTCACGGCAAATGAATGATCAACACCTGGGGCCAAAATGATTTCAGTGTTGCTCCATGTTGACACTGCAGTTCTCATATCGTCTGGTGTTGTGAATTGGTCATGTTCGGCAGCAACAATGATTTTTGGTCGTGGCGAATTTGCGGCAGAGGGAAGCGATTTCATCATCTGTGCGGGTGGGGCGACGGCAATCCATCCTGCAATCCACGGATTACTGACATTGAGCCCGACAACTGAACCAAATGAATACCCGGCCATGATGATCGGAACTTCTGGCGCTAGGAGGTCTGATAATTGACACGCAGCAGCGAGGTCAAGCCGTTCAGAATCGCCATCATCATGAAAACCACCCGAGTTGTTAACACCACGAAAATCAACCGCTATGGAATGGCAATCATGAGCTAGTGCCACTTCTTGCATGGCTCGAACTACATGATTGAAACGGTCACCGCCATATAGGGGGTGTGGGTGGCCAATAATCACAACTGCACGCACGAGGTCGGCATCAGTGCGTACTAGATCGGCTTCAACATTGATGCCATCAATGGTTTCTAGGTAAATAGTTTCCACTCCCACGGGGCAAGACGGTACCGTACTTACAGTGAGCAACAACGACCAGACTTCAAACAATTCACGGGGGCGTGTCATTCTTGCCACCGCCGATCAATTGTCTGGCGTGTCGTACAATGTCGACGGTCTGATACCAGTGATTGCACAGTGCGCAGAAACGGGTGACATCTTGATGATGGCATGGATGAGCGCAGAATCTCTCCGCATGACTTTTGCAGAAGGGCGCATGGTGTATTTCAGCCGCAGCCGCAATGAGTTGTGGCGCAAAGGCGACACCAGTGGGGATCGACAGTTTGTGCGCGAGGCATATTTCGACTGCGACGGCGACACATTGCTCTTCAAAGTTGACCAAGAAGGACGCGGTGCGTGCCACACGGGCGAGCGGTCGTGTTTCTACCGTGCGTTTGGCGAAGACGAATGACCGGTACTGCCATCACGCCGTCGCGTGCTGAATTTATAGAACTGGCGAAACTGCACACAGTTGTCCCTGTCTGGACTCAAATTCTTGCTGACCTCGAAACTCCAGTTGCAGCATTCATCAAATTGGTTGGCGATGGTGACGGCTTCCTGCTCGAATCAGTTGAACATGGCGAGCGTTGGAGCAGGTATTCCTTTGTCGGCCGTAACCCACGTGGAACATTGACACTGCGCAATGGTGTTCTTACTGTCTCTGGTGACGTGCCCGCGAGTGTTCCGTTAGATAAGGGCATGTTGGCTGCAATGGACGAACTGTTGCGCATCTACCGTGCGCCACTCTTTCCAGATCTTCCACCGTTGCAAGGTGGGCTTATGGGTCACCTTGGGTATGACGTTGTTCGCGAAATTGAAGACCTGCCAAACGTGCCGCGCGATGATCGGGACTTGCCAGATGCTTCCATCAGTATCATTGGTTCGCTTGCCGCATTCGACCATTGGCGCCAACGCGTCTACATGCTGGAAAGTGTTCCCGTCGCCGGATTGACCGATGCGCAAATCGGTCTGGCGTACGATGCCGCCGTTGCGCGCGTACATGAAGCAGTCGCTGATCTTGCCCGCCCGCTTGCATATGTAGCAGTAGAGCCACCAGTAGCTGGTGAGAACTTGCCAAAGACACGTTCGTCTATGCCTGATGGTCAATATCGCTCGGCAGTTGATGTGGCAAAGGAATACATTCGTGCCGGTGATATTTTCCAGGTGGTTCTGTCACAACGGTTTGATATCGACCTCACAGCTGACCCGTTTGATGTGTATCGAGTGCTTCGTCAGGTGAACCCCAGTCCGTACATGTATTTCTTACGTCAACCTGATCTCACCATTGTCGGTGGATCTCCAGAACCTCTCGTACAACTGGTGAATGGCCGAGTTGTGTCTCGCCCGATTGCCGGAACACGTAAGCGAGGAGTTGATGATGAGCACGACANGCGACTTGCCGGTGAATTGCGTGAAAATCCCAAAGAAGTAGCAGAGCACATCATGCTGGTCGACCTTGCTCGTAACGACGTTGGTCGAGTCTCAACTTTTGGCTCCGTGCAAATGGATGAACTCATGACACTTGAGCGCTACAGCCACGTAATGCACCTCACGTCGCAAGTGTCAGGCGACTTAAAGCCGGGCCTTGGCCCAATCGATGTATTGCGAGCAACATTGCCTGCTGGCACTGTTAGCGGTGCACCAAAAGTGCGCGCAATGGAAATCATCGATGAATTGGAACCAGTAAAACGCGGACCATATGCAGGCGTTGTCGGATACGTGGATTTCTCCGGCAATCTCGACACNGCAATTGCTATTCGCACCATGTTTGTTGGTCCGAAATTTGCAAGCTTGCAGGCTGGTGCCGGAATCGTTGCCGATAGTGACCCAGCAGATGAAGATTTGGAATGTGAAAACAAGGCCCGTGCCTTGCTCGCCACCATTCCGGCCGCCGAACGAATGACACAACGTCGCAGAGAAGCAGGAACAACAGCATGACAAACATTGTCTGGGCCGATATTGCCCGTGAGGTCATTGTTGTGCAAGGTGATGACGCGCAAACGTTCTTGCATTCGCAGCTGGCCAATGACATTGCATCATTAGATGTCGGCACAAGCATCCATAGTTTGCTGCTTGAACCAACTGGTCATGTGTCGGCGCTCGTGCGGGTAGTTCGTCACGAAGACACCGTATTTTCTCTTGATGTTGATGCAGGGTTCGCTGATGCGGTAATCGCACGGCTACAGCGCTTCGTCTTGCGTGCGAAAGTCACGATGAGTCGTAGTGATTGGGTGGTCAGAGCATTTCGTGGCCCCGATGCGGTGCGCGAAATTGGCGTCGGGCCAGGACGTGCAGTTCCGTATTGGGATTCCGCTGATGAAATTGATGTTGTTGGCGATGCATCGCACGTACTGACACTGGGTGAAGAGACCGAGCCAGAACGTATTGACTACTCCCGTGCTGATGCGCGCTGGCCAAAACTTGGTGTCGATATTCTCGTCGGCGATATTCCGGGGACCACAGGCATTTTGTCAGTAGCCGTGAGTTTTACGAAGGGCTGTTATCCGGGTCAAGAACTTGTCGAACGAATGGACTCTCGCGGAACCACGGCACCAGTAGTAATTCGAGCATTGCCGCGAGAAGGTCTCGGAGTTGGTGCTCGCGTGACGGAAAATAATCAATCGGTCGGCACCGTGACGTCTATTGGTGCACACATTGCACTGGCTCGCATTGCGCGATCATCAACGGTTGGTGAACCACTCGTCTGACATGTCGCTTCGCCCACGTAGTTGATCAAAGTCGGTGGCGTGGTTGAACAGAATCTGAAAGCGTCCCGAATCGAATTGTGATTGTTCGGAAATGTGTAGCCATTGCAAAGCTAATGAATGGTCTCCCAGTTTCATTGCACTGCGAGCGGCCATGAATGCAATGGTGTCGGTGGGACAAAGACGATATGCCTCAGTTGCGAACCGCAAAGCCTTAGTTGCCTCCCCAGTAGCGAGAAGACCAGATGCAATCATTGCGTCGAATTCGGGGTCACCCTCGGGTGCGAGAGCTGGATTCGATAGGAACTTCTTTTGGCGTTGTGGTGCTGCAAGGGTCTGATACTGCATGAACAACATAAACACGAGAAGTGGGGCTAATTCTGTGTTGCTTGTAACAATGCAGAGGCCAAACAACAGCGCAGTCAAAGCTGCGCTTGCTTTCAAAACAATGGTCTGTCCACGGCCAGGCATGAAACGTTCGACAATGCTTGCAACGAATGCACCACCGTCAAGCGGAAGAAGAGGAACTAANTTAAGGACTCCCAATGCGATACCTGCCCACCAGATAGAAATAGTTGCATCNCTGATGGTGATATCNGCCCTGCTAAANGGATTCGTGCTGTTCAGTAACAACACTGCTATNGCAGAAGTGATTTGTAGCGTTGGTCCTGCAAGAGCAATGCCTGCCTTTTGGCTCCACGTCAATGGTGTTCTTGGCTCGTAGGCGGCGTAGGCCACCATGAAATCGAGTGATATGGATGCGGTGCAGCCAGACATGCGAGCTGCCAGAGCGTGACCCAATTCATGAATTAATGTGAAGATGCCGACCGCGCCTGCCATCCAGAGTCCCAAGGGGTACGGATAGAGAAAAACCAAAAAGGCAAGAAATANGGCAAAACCTGGCTTAAAGGTTGTTGGGAAGCCAAACACATTGAACACATTGCGCGCGGCATGGTGTATCGGGCTTCTCATGTCGCAAGTGTATTGAGGACAGAGGCAAAGCGCTATCCGCCTAGACTTTAANAGTGTCATACGTTTATGCCTTCGATCACAAACACCGTCGTGCGCCCATGGAGTACAAAGATCTCCTTGGCGGAAAGGGCGCCAATCTAGCTGAGATGATGAGCGTGTTGAACTTGCCTGTTCCGCATGGTTTTACTATTAGTACTGATGCATGTCGCGATTACATGCATGGCGGATGGCCAAAGAGCCTGACGGATGAAATGACGAAGCATGTCGCGGCGTTGGAAAAAAAGATGGGTCGCAAGTTAGGTGACTCTACGGACCCGTTGCTTGTGTCGGTCCGCTCAGGCGCAAAGTTCTCAATGCCCGGAATGATGGACACGGTCTTGAACCTTGGTCTGAACGACAAGAGCGTCATTGCTTTGGCTACAACAACAAACAACGAACGATTTGCGTATGACTCGTATCGCCGATTCATTTCAATGTACGGCCGCATCGTTCTTGGTCTTGATGGTGAAGTCTTTGAACATGCTCTCGACAAGGCAAAAGAAGTCGCACACGCCAAGACAGATGCTGATATTCCAGCACCTGCATTGAAAGAATTATGCGAGGTCTACAAGAAAGCAGTTGCTGCAGCCACAGGCAAGCCGTTTCCGCAAGACCCAGCTAAGCAGTTGCGTGGCGCAGTTGAAGCTGTCTTTCGCTCGTGGAACGGACCTCGTGCCATCGCCTATCGCGTGCGAGAAAAGATCAGCCACGAATTGGGCACTGCAGTAAATGTGCAAGCGATGGTTTTTGGAAATCGCGACGAAAACTCAGGCACGGGTGTTGGTTTCACTCGTAACGCAGCAACAGGGGACCCGAAACCATATGGAGACTTCTTGGTTAATGCACAAGGTGAAGATGTTGTTGCAGGAATTCGTAATACCGAAGATCTCAACGCACTGAAGAAAAAGTTTCCGAAAATTCATACTGAATTGATGGAGATTTTTGCTCGACTCGAACGTCATTACAAAGACATGTGTGACACCGAGTTCACAATTGAGCAAGGCAAGTTGTGGATGCTGCAAACTCGAGTCGGCAAGCGCACCGGGGCTGCTGCATTGAAGATGGCTGTCGATATGACAAAGCCAACGGGTACGGGCAAGAAGACCTGGAAGATTTCAAAGACCGAAGCCATTATGCGAGTTGCGGCTGATCATCTTGATCAGGTTCTGCATCCACAGTTCGCAACAAAAGAAAAGGGAATTGCAAAGGGTCTCGCGGCGTCTCCTGGCGCGGCAGTGGGTCAAGTGTTTTTTACCGCCGATGACGCAGAGGCCGCTGCTTTGGCCGGCAAAGATGTCATCTTGGTCCGTTCGGAAACGAGCCCCGAAGATGTGCACGGCATGATGGTTGCAAAGGGCATTCTCACCTCGCGTGGCGGTCTTGTCAGTCACGCAGCAGTCGTGGCTCGCGGATGGGGCACTCCAGCAATCGTTGGTGCAGATTCTGTCAAAATTTCGGGCAAGTCATTCACCGCAAACGGAGTCACGGTGAAAGAAGGCGACTGGTTGTCGCTTGATGGAACAACTGGCGAAGTAATGCTCGGACAACTTGCGTTGATGGCGTCAAAGCCCCCGAAAGAGTTCGACACCATTTTGAAATGGTCCGACGAAGTGCGTAAAGGCAAGATGGATGTTCGTGCTAACGCCGACACAGACGAAGATGCAAAGAAAGCTCGTGAACTCGGTGCTCAAGGAATCGGGCTATGCCGTACAGAGCACATGTTCTTAGCAGCAGACAGATTGCCAGTCGTTCGTCGAATGATTCTTGCTAGCACTCCAGCAGAAGAAGCAGCTGCCCTCGAAGAACTGGGGAAAGTTCAGAAGAAAGATTTCGTGGCGTTACTGAAAGAGATGTCTGGACTTCCTGTCACGGTGCGTCTACTTGACCCTCCGCTGCATGAGTTCTTGCCTCGCATTGAAGAACTAGAAATTCAGAAGGCGACTTCTGGTCTGTCTGCTGAAGAGGACACACTGTTGCGTGCCGCTCATGAGTGGAGCGAGGTTAACCCCATGCTGGGTACTCGCGGGGTTCGGCTCGGTGTTATTAAACCTGGCCTCTATGCCATGCAGGTGCGTGCACTGATGGAGGCTGCAGATGATGTCGCTGCCAAGGGGTACGAGCCCATTGTGGAAATCATGATTCCACTCACTGTCACCAAAGAAGAGTTGGCATTAGCGCGTAGTTGGGTGGAAGACGTTCTTGCAGATATCAATTCGCGACCAGCTCCACTGTCGAAAAAGGGTAAAAAAACTATTAAACGTCCGAAGGTCTCTATCGGAACCATGATTGAGACTCCTCGTGCCGCCTTACGAGCAGATGAATTAGCAGAGGTATCTGATTTCTTTAGTTTCGGAACAAATGATCTCACGCAAATGACATTTGGATTTAGCCGTGATGATGTCGAGAGCCGATTGATGCCCGCCTACTTAGAAGCGGGCCTGCTGAAGCGCAATCCATTTGAGACGATTGATCAAAATGGAGTGGGTGAATTGGTATTCATCGCTGCCGAACGAGGTCGCAAGGTGAAGCGTGGACTCAAAATGGGAGTCTGTGGTGAACATGGTGGAGATCCTGAGTCAATCGGGTTGTTTTATCGCGCCG
>JGI25925J51416_10000050_pt1 | contig 22394 bp, 19 predicted proteins | sample LauGreFaBDMM15DN_2_FD_51416 | JGI IMG/M metagenome (IMG submission 51416) | reverse complement strand
CTATAGTATGGGACGAAAAAACAAAGAAGTTATACGGACTCAATGGAAGTGGTAAATCGCCGCAAGGCATGTCGCTCGATTTTCTTAAAAGCAACGGCTATCAAAAAATACCTTCTTACGGGGCACTCTCTGTTTCTGTTCCGGGTTGTGTAGATGCATGGTACACTTTGCACGGGCGGTTTGGCAAAATACCGATGGCCGAACTGTTATCCCCTGCTATTCAATATGCCAACAATGGTTTTCCTGTTTCGGAAGTTGTAGCTTTTTTATGGGATGAATATGCCAACACGTTGAAGCAATATGAAGGATATAGACAAACCTACATGCCCAATGGCAAACCACCGGTAAAAGGTCAGTTGTTTAAAAACCCAGGACTGGCAATGACTTTGCAATTAATTGCCCGTTTTGGTCGAGATGGTTTTTATAAAGGACCTATGGCCGAAGCCATTGCCAGCACGGTTAAAAAAGAAGGTGGCTTTCTTTCCACTGAAGATTTGGCTAAACATACATCAGAATGGGTTGAACCAGTTAGCTCCAATTACAGGGGATACGACATTTGGCAACTTCCACCCAACAGTCAGGGTTTAGCCGTATTGCAAATGATGAATATTTTGGAACAATTCGATATAAAGAGTATGGGGTTTGGAAGTGCTGAATACATCCACCATTTTATTGAAACCAAAAAATTAGTGTTTGAAGACAGGGCCGCTTATTACGCCGACCCTCTGTTTTACACCCCTCTTTTAAAAGAACTAAACAGCAAAGAATACGCAGCCCAACGAAGCAAATTAATAGATCACAATGCTGCCAGCGACAACGCAGTTGCGGGTAAACCTGCCCCTTTTGGCAACACCATTTATTTAACGGTATCTGACAGCGCTGGAAATATGGTATCGCTTATTCAAAGCAATTTTGCCGGCATGGGATCAGGCATTGTACCAACAGGGAAAGGGTTTAGTCTTCAAAACCGTGGCTGCTCCTTTAACCTTATGCCTGGCTTACCAAACAGCTATGCGCCAGGTAAACGACCTTTTCACACCCTTATACCAGGTTTTGTAACCCACAAGCAAAAACCTTTTTTAAGTTTTGGTGTGATGGGCGCTGACATGCAGCCTCTTGGCCAAGCCCAAATATTGGTCAACCTTATTGACTTTGGGATGAACCTGCAAGAGGCCTGCGACGCACCCCGCATAAATCACGTTGGCTCATCCAATCCAAACGGAGAACCTTCAAAAGGCAAAGGCACTGTGTACCTTGAGTTTGGTTTTTCGCCTGCTGCAATTGGCAGTTTGCAAAGAAAAGGTCATGCAATTGGCTCAGACCTTAGGGGCTTTGGCGGATTTCAGGGCATAATGAAAGACAGTACGAATGGNGTATATATAGGTGCATCAGAATTCAGAAAAGATGGATACGCAGCAGGTTATTAATATNANTNNTCAAAAACATTGCATTATGAAAAAAACTGGCTGTTTTATTGTGTTGTTTGCCGCGTTGTTGCTTCAGTTGCATGCNCAGGTAATTATAACCCCACCTGCTGGCAACCTGANCACTAAAATCNATAAAAACGGAGTNACCATTATACCCAATGGGAGGTTTGTACAATCATACGGCAAACAAATTGATGTAGCCCCACACCCATATGGTATGGTAATAAGCCCCGATGGAAATACCTTGGTCACGGCCAATTCAGGCACCAGTCCACTTTCTATAACAATCATTCGCAACATTACCAGCCTGGTGCCGCAGGTACAGCAAATACCGGAAGGNAACGCAACNCAAAAAGGCGTTTTNGCNTCAGTGTTTATGGGCCTTGCCATTAGCCCCGACAATAAAATTGTATATGTGTCTGGTGGACAGGAAAACAAAATTTATTTGTTTGAACTGGCTGCCGGTAAAAGCATGGGTAGTATAGATTGTAGCGCTACAGATAGCGGCATAGATTACACCAATGGCTACATAGGCGACATGGTTTTAAATAAGGCAGGAGACAAATTATACGCGTTAGACCAAATAGGTTTCAGGCTAATTGTTATAGACATCCCTACAGGCAAAATAGTTAGCAATACAAAAGTGGGTCGATACCCTTTTGGCATTGCTTTATCTCCTAATGAGCAAACCGTATATGTTGCCAATGTGGGAATGTACGAATATAAATATGTTGAGGATATCGATCCTAAAAATCCTTCTGCAAAAGCACTCGCATTTCCTCCATACAAATATTTATCTCCGGAGTCAAAAAAAGGTATTATCACCGAAGGTGTTTCAGTACCCGGTTTGGGCGATCCTCAATCACCGGAAGCATTTTCAATATGGGCAGTTCAAATCTCTAATTCAACTAAGCCAGTTGTGACCGCAAAAATAAAAACGGGTTTTCAAGTTGGTGAAATATTAGAAGGCATTCCTGCGGTAGGTGGTTCAAGCCCCAACTCCGTAGTTGCTAATGCTAATTATGTGTTTGTAAGCAATGGCAACAACGATTGTGTTTCTGTTATCGATGTAAATACCAACAAATTGGTAAAAAACATCATGCTTAANCCTGAACCAAAACTTAAAAACCTGCGNGGTATCATTCCTTTTGGGCTGGCCCTAAGCCCCGATGGAAATACNTTGTATGTNGCTGAGTCGGGCATCAATGCTGTTGCAGTTGTTGATGTAAAAAGTTTACAGGTGGTCGGACATTTTCCAACGGGTTGGTTTCCTTCAAAATTGGCAGTAAGTCCTGATGGCGATAAAATTTATGTAGCCAATGCAAAAGGTTATGGAAGTGGCCCGAATGGCGGTGAAAAATTTAATCCTGGACCTGAAGGGAGTAACATTGGCCGTCTCATGAAAGGCACCATTTCGCTTTGTGAAACACCTGTACCCAATGCCTTGCCGGGTTTAACTAAAAAGGTGATTGACAACAATTTTAAAATACAAGCAGTTTCTGATCCTTCTTTTGCCAGTCGCAAAAACAACCCTATTGCACTATATCCTGGTCAAAAAAAATCACCCATCAAATACTGGGTTTTTATTACCAAAGAAAACAGAACATTTGATGAAGTATTTGGCCAGTTACCTTACGTAAACGGTGATGCTACCTTAGCGCGCTTTGGTGCGAACGTACCTGAAATAGAGAATAGCAATAAAACACTTACTGCCAAAAATGTAACTGTAGCACCGAACCATTTATCCCTTGCCAAAAAGTTTTCGGTGGCAAATAATTTTTACTGCGATTCAGATCATTCTGCTGATGGACACCGCTGGCTTGTAGGCACCTACCCCAACGAATGGGTAGAAACAACTACCTCTGCATCTTATGGTGGAAACCGGAATAGAAAGGCTACTTCGGTAGCTCCCGGCAGCTTTTTAATGGTGGGGTCATCAAGCGCCATTTATCCTGAAGATTATAACGAGGCAGGTTCTATTTGGGATCATTTTGATCGTAACCGCATTTCATATTTCAATTTTGGTATGGGGCTTGGTTTATCATCGCGTTTAGATGATATTAAATTTAAACCCTTAAGTGTAAAATACCTCGCCAATTACCCTTTGCCAGGATCGTTATTGGATAATTCCTCCCGTCTATTTCCGGTATACAATACTGCCATCCCCGATCAGTTCAGGGCCGATATGTTTATAAAAGAAATTGAAGAGCGTTGGAGGATTCCTAAGAAAACATTGCCATCGGTTTTGGTTGCACGCATACCCAACGACCATGGAGCAGGAGAACGCCCCAAAGATGGCTACCCTTTTCGAGAAAGTTATATGGCCGATAATGATTTGGCTATAGGAAGGGTAATTGAGTATTTATCTCATACCCCCTATTGGAAAGAGATGGCTGTTGTAATTACTGAAGATGATAGCCAGGGGGGTGTTGACCATGTAGATGCCCACAGGAGTATATTAATGTTGGTATCTCCCTTCGCCAAAAAACAGTACGCAGGCAATGTACATTACAGCTTTGGCAGCATTTTTAAAACCATGTGGAACAGCCTTGGGACTCCCTACTTGAACCAATACGATGCAGCAGCAGCAGATATGGGCGACATGTTTACAGACAAACCAGACTTTACACCATATAATGCTATTAGCGCTGATATTAGAATATTTAATCCACAGGATGCCCTTAATCCTTTAAATGAAAAGTTTAACTGGAAAGCTTTAGAAATGAATTCCGATGTTGACCATCCAAGCCAAATGATTAAGGATAGCGAGGAACTGGATAAAAAAATAAAAGAACAGCAAAAAAACAAGTCCATTAAGTCGAAAAAACAGTGAAATAAATTCCTTCTTTTCCGATTTAAGAAAGCCCTATTAGCCGAAAAGGGAAGTATTTATATTTGCATCGGGTGATATACGTGAAAATTAAATCACTCATCAAAGAAACATAAATCTTTACCTTTGCTGATATCTATGACAGAAAAAATTCTCATCCTCGATTTTGGTTCCCAGTACACCCAATTGATTGCCCGTGCTGTCAGGGAAGCCAACGTATATTGTGAAATTGTACCCTATCACAAGAACATTGAATACGGCCCAGAGCTGAAGGGAGTCATCCTCTCTGGATCACCATTTTCCGTAAATGATCCCAATGCTCCAGAGGTGGACATCAAAGCTATCGCTGGACAGCGCAATGTTTTGGGCATTTGTTATGGGGCGCAGCTCACGGCGAAATCTTTTGGAGGCCGTGTAGAGCGTTCAGAAAAAAGAGAATATGGAAGGGCTATCCTTCAAACCAATGTTGAAAATGTATTGCTGGCTTCAGTTCCAGAAACCTCTCAGGTCTGGATGAGCCATGGGGATTCCATTTTGGAACTCCCTGATAACGCAACCTTACTGGCAACAACAAACTCTATACCGATTGCTGCATTCAAGGTTGAAGAGCCTGGCTGCCATGAAATATTTGGCCTACAGTTCCACCCAGAGGTATACCACTCAGCATACGGAAAAAAAATCATCCAGAATTTCCTCTATACGGTTTGTGGATGCAGTGGAGACTGGACACCGGCGCATTTTATCACAGACACTGTTGAGGCGTTGAAAAAACAAATCGGTGATAAAAAAGTGGTGATGGGCCTCAGCGGTGGCGTTGACTCTACCGTTGCTGCAACCCTTATCCACAGGGCCATTGGCAAAAACCTGTTTGGGATTTTTGTAGACAATGGCCTGTTGAGAAAAGACGAATTTGAAGCGGTACTCAAAACATATGAAGTCTTGGACCTCAATGTAAAAGGGGTTGATGCCAAGCGTGAATTTTATGGTGTGCTGAATGGCCTGAGCAATCCAGAAGAAAAAAGAAAAGCCATCGGCAGAACCTTTATTGAAATCTTTGACCAGGAAGCCCAATCATTGACGGATATTTCTTTCTTGGGGCAAGGCACCATCTACCCGGATGTCATCGAAAGTGTATCGGTACACGGCCCTTCTGTTACGATCAAGTCTCACCACAATGTGGGTGGTCTGCCTGAAACCATGAAACTCAGCCTGGTAGAGCCATTGCGCTACCTCTTCAAGGATGAGGTAAGGAAAGTAGGCTTGGAACTGGGTATTCCGAACGATCTCCTGTTCAGGCATCCTTTTCCAGGTCCTGGACTGGCCATCCGTATCCTTGGTGAAATCACAGAAGAAAAAGTGAGGTTGTTGCAAGAAGCAGACAACATCTATATAGCATCCCTGAAGAAACACGATCTCTACAACAAGGTTTGGCAAGCCGGTGCCATCCTGCTCCCTGTCAAGTCTGTTGGGGTTATGGGGGATGAAAGAACCTATGAGTTTACCGTAGCCCTCAGGGCCGTGACTTCGGTTGATGGCATGACGGCTGACTGGGCCCACCTCCCCTATGAATTCCTTGGAGAAGTTTCCAATGAAATCATCAACAGGGTCAGGGGTATCAATCGGGTTGTTTACGATATCTCCAGTAAGCCGCCAGCAACCATCGAATGGGAATAATGCTGTAATTTAGCCCCATGAAAAAGACCTTTCTGCTGTTGTTTGCCTTATTGGGCATGGCTTTGGCCAATGGCCAGGGAAAGAAAAACACAAGGGTTGGTCTTTTTACTTCCCTATACCTTGACAGTGCTTTTGACGCATTAAACCAGTACAAACTCCAAAACAGTTTTCCACGCATGGCCATCAGTGGTTTGGAATTTTATGAAGGTGCAGTAATGGCGATTGACTCCATCAACCAATCGGGCCCAAAGGTGAGTATGGAAGTGTTTGACATTCNAAGCAAGACCGGCTCCATTGCTTATCTANTCAACAACAAAACATTCGACTCACTGGATATCATCATCGCTCAAGCAAGCGGGAGCGATTACCTGGAACTGGCCCAGATCGCCAAAGAAAAAAACATACCCATGGTCAGCGCCACCTATCCCAATGATGGCGGCATCAGGGAAAGCCCCATGGTATTCATTGCCAATCCTAAAATCAACTCCCATATTCAGGTCATCCACAACCAGCTGTTTAAAAAATGGCCTGATGCCAATGTTATTTGGTTCAAAAGAAGCGGAGCGGCAGATGACAAAATTGAAACACAGTTCAGGGAACTCAATGCGGCTTCGGTGTATAGAAACAAATTCAAAACAGCGTTACTGAACCCCGAATTCAAGATGGAAGACCTGGCTCCATTCCTGGATACTACAAAAACAAACGTGCTGATTGCAGGCAGCCTGGATGATCAATTTGCAATCCAGTTTGCCAAGGCCATATCGGCTTACCCCAAAAAAGGCATTGTTCAGGTGATAGGCATGCCGGGGTGGGATGGCATGAAAGAAATCCAGGGAAAAAACTATGCTGGAATCCCCATTTATTTTACAACATCATTCAATATTCCTTCCGGACATCAATGGGCTGCGCAGGTTGACGAAAAAATAAAATCAATAACGGGCGTAAAACCCTCAATATCAATGCTAAAAGGATTTGAACTGACGTATTACTTTGTTAATATTTTGTCAGCCTACGGCCGTATAAAAACGGAGGGACTTGAAACAAAACCCTTCAAAGTACTGAACGATTTCGACTTCAGACCGGTCAAATGGGCCCCTATGTCTGCTACTCCTGATTATCACGAAAACAAGCGGATCTACTTTATTCGCCGCCTTAATGGCGTTTCTACGGTGCAGTAATCTAGTCTACCCAATCTGCCACAAAAATATTGGTATCCCTTGTTCCACCATTGTTCCTGTTGGAGCAGAAAACAACTTTCTTGCCATCCGTGCTGAACATGGGGAAAGCATCAAAACCCTTGTCGCGGCTGATTTTTTTCAAGCCTGATCCATCTTCGTTCATGGTATACAGGTTGAAAGGATATCCTCTTTTGTATTCATGGTTGGAGGCAAAAATGATGGTTTTGCTGTCTGGCATGTAGGCTGGCGCCCAATTGGCCTGGCCCAGGTGGCTTACCTGCTTGGGGTTGGAACCATCTGCACTGGCAATCCATACCTCCATCTTGGTAGGTGCGACAAGGTTCTCACTGAGCAGGTCCTTGTATTCTTTCACTTCTTCTGTACTGGTGGGCCTTGAAGCACGCCAGATGATTTTGGTGCCATCAGGGCTGTACCAGGCGCCGCCATCATATCCCAGCTGATTGGTGATCCTATTAACTGAACCAGATTTTAAATCCATGGTATAAAGGTCAATATCCCCATCCCTTGTAGAAGTGAAGAGCATGGTTTTCCCATCAGGAGAAATGGTCGCTTCAGCATCGTATCCAGGTTGATTGGTCAGTTGCTTTGTAATCTTTCCGTTGAGGTCAGCAATAAAAATATCATATCCTGCATAAAGTGGCCATATGTATTTGTTGCCGTATTTGCTGCGGTCAGGGACAGGTGGGCAATTCCCATCTGAAAGGTGTGTTGAAGCAAAAACGATGTGTTTATTGTCCTTCAAAAATGCACCACAGGTTGTCCTGCCCTTGCCATTGCTGACCAGTTTGGGTTCAAACTTTTCTCCAGCCTTTGTTGGCACCTTACCGATGTAAATCTGATCGCAAGGGATGTTTTCCTTGGGGTTCGTCTTCTGAAAAACCAGCCATTTGCCATCAAAACTGAAATAAGCTTCAGCATTGTCTCCACCAAATGTGAGTTGCTGGATGTTCTTGAAATGGGACTCGTCCGCATATTGCAGGCTGTCCTGTGCGAATACACTGCTGAGACCTGTAAACAACAGAACAACGACACACTGAAAATAGCTTGTTTTAAGGATTGGCATGGATAAGGTGGTTTATATGGGGCCGAATTTAACACCTTCGCCTTGTTGTTTTATCATTAAACTGTAATAAAACGGCACGATTTCATAAATTTGGAGATGCGCTTGCTGTTTCATCTTTTGGTGATTGGTCTTCTCTCCTTTTTTTACGCGTCTTGCGACGATAAAAAAAGCAATGAAACCCTATCAGACAATAAGGCTGCCGATTCCAGTTTACTGCTGTTGGAGAAATATCCTGATTCAGTGGAACTCATCAACCAAATGGCCTTCAATAAACTACAAATGGGAGATACGGGTAAATCCATCCAACTGCTGAGCCAATCCCTCGGGCTAAAATTGGAACAACCGGAAGTAGAAAACCAGCTCGGATCTCTGTTGGCTGCCATCAAAAGCGAGCAATCACTCTTGATTGCCACAAGGATGACCCACAGTGAAAAAGCCCTGGATGCTGCAAAAGGNCACTACATCAANGGGCTATTTTATGCCAATACTGGCAATGACAGGGAGGCCATCAAATCATTTGACTCCTCCATCATCAGCAACTTTACATTTACTGATGCGTACATAGAAAAGGCAATTTCACTTTACCATTCAAAAGAAATCAACATGGCCATTGATGCATTGTCCAAAGCCATGGATCTTGACCGCAAAAATCCTGATGTATACTATTGGCTGGGGCTTTGCCTTGAAGAAAAAAAAGATAACGAAAAAGCTGCCGCTTATTACCAAGAGACCCTAAGGCTTGCCCCAGACCATGAAGGCGCCATCTCATCACTCAACAACTTAAAAAAATAATACCATGCCTATTGTAGCCCCTTCGTTTCTTGCTGCTGACTTTCTTCATTTGGACAAGGCATGCGAAATGGTAAACCAATCTGAAGCGGAGTGGTTTCATTTAGATGTGATGGATGGCCGGTTTGTACCCAATATCAGTTTTGGCATTCCGGTGATATCTGCCATCAGAAAGGCCACCACCAAGGTTTGTGATGTTCATCTCATGATTGAAGAACCCGAAAAATATGCAGAGGCTTTCAAAGCGGCTGGTGCCGATGTACTGACCGTTCATGCAGAGGCATGCAAACACTTGCACCGCAACCTGCAACAAATCAAAGACCTGGGAATGAAAGCAGGCATAGCCCTGAACCCCCAAACCCCCATATCAATGATTGATGAGGTTTTGGCTGGTGCCGACCTTGTATGCATCATGACCGTCAACCCTGGATTTGGAGGGCAAAAGTTCATTCATTCCATGTTGAAAAAAGTTGAAAGCCTGAAGGAGTCCATCATAAAAAAAGGTGCCAATACCCTCATTGAAATTGATGGTGGCGTAACACTGGACAATGCAGCGGATTTGGTCAGGGCTGGCGCCGATGTATTGGTTGCAGGAAATACCGTTTTCGCCGCAAATGACCCTATGGCTGTCATCGCAGCCTTGAAGGCCATCCGTTAGCAAGACATCAAAGAGCCATATTCGTTAAATTTTAGCAAATGGAATTTTTTCCCACAGTTGTTGATAAGTAAGTTGGAGGATATTCGTCAGCAAAGAATTAAATTTGAGCAGAATGAAAATCAATCAACTAAAAACCTAAAATCCGCCACTTTGACTGAAACCGTTATCAACCTCGACTCCATCAATCCCATTGAATTCTTTGGTGTCAACAATGGGAAACTGGACCTGCTAAAAAAAAGATTTCCGCTTTTAAAAATCCTAAGCCGGGGCAAACAAATCAAACTGAGCGGGGCCCAGGAACAGCTTACACAGGCCAAGGAAAAAATTGAAATGCTGATCCAATACCTGGAACGGAATGGCAACGTAAGCCATAATTATTTCGAACAAATTCTTGGTGGAGACGATGCCGAGGTGGTAGACAATTTTGTTGAAAAGAATCCGCAGGATGTGCTGGTTTTTGGCCCGAATGGAAAGTCAGTTCGTGCAAGAACCCTCAACCAAAAGAAAATGGTGAGCCTTGCAGAAAAGAACGATGTGATTTTTGCCATTGGGCCTGCAGGAACAGGAAAAACCTATACAGCTGTAGCTTTGGCGGTAAGGGCATTGAAAAATAAAATGGTCAAAGAAGATCATTCTCACCAGGCCTGCAGTTGAAGCAGGAGAAAACCTTGGCTTTCTTCCCGGAGACCTGAAGGAAAAAATTGACCCTTACCTGAGGCCATTGTACGATGCCCTGGATGATATGATTCCAGCGGATAAATTGGGCTATTACATGAGCACCAGGGTCATTGAAATCGCACCACTGGCCTACATGAGGGGAAGAACACTGGACCATGCTTTCATCATCTTGGATGAGGCCCAGAATACCACCGACCTTCAAATAAAAATGTTCCTTACACGGATTGGCCCCAATGCAAAGGCCATCATTACTGGAGACCTTTCTCAGGTGGATCTGCCAAAGAACCAAAGAAGTGGATTGATCAAGGCGTCAAGAATCCTAAAAAACATTGATGGCATTGCCCACATTGAATTGGACGAGGAAGATGTCGTCAGGCACAGGCTGGTGAAAGCCATCATCAGAGCATATGACAAGGAAAATGAATAACATGATGCAGGTTAAATTATTATCCAGATGTTTTTTTTGCCTGCTCATCACAGGATGGGTATTTTCCTGCAATGAGCCGGAAGGATTCAAAATGCCTGAAGATCCTTTGGATGCAGGCCGTGAATTTGTGCGTGCCGTTTTGGATGGCAACTATGAAAAAGCCAACCTTTACCTGCTCAACGACCCAGAGGACAATGAGCTTTTCGGAAGGTACCAGGCCTACATGAAAAAGCAACCCCAAAAGGAAAAACTCCAATTGAAATCGGCCTCCATTATCATCAACAAGGTTGAGAAACAAAATGACAGCATCAGCATCATCAGTTTTTCCAATTCTTACACCATGAAACCCATGGACCTCAAGGTTGTCAGGAGTGAAAAAACATGGAAAGTTGATTTCAGCTATACGTTTTCTGGCAATCTTCCGATTGAATGATTGACCTGAAAAACATATTGCTCGTATTGGTGGGAAGTGCGGTCGGTGGATCAGCACGCTATATCACATCCTTGATCATCCAGTCAAAAAATACTACCCAGTTCCCAATAGGGACTTTTATGATCAACCTGATCGGTTGCTTTACCATCGGCATGGTCTATGCTTTTGCTGCCCGCAACGCCTCCACTGGATCCGACATCAAGCTTTTGCTTGCAACAGGTTTTTGCGGCGGATTCACCACCTTTTCAGCCTTTGCTTTTGAAAATCTAGAACTGTTCAAATCCGGCCTGCACCTGACGGCACTCATTTACATCATCCTCTCTGTAGTCCTTGGCATCCTTGCGCTTGTCCTCGGGGCATACCTTATCAAATAAAATGGATTCAAAAAAAACGACAATGGAAACAATCATATACCTGGTCCTCATCGGATTGGCTGCTGGATTCATGGGTGGGATGGTTGGTATAGGCGGAGGTGTCATTATTGTTCCGGCACTGGTGCTGTTGCTCGGGCTCAGCCAACACCAGTCACAAGGCATTTCCCTGGCCATGTTGCTGTTTCCGGTGGGCGTGCTTGGTGTAATAAACTATTACAAAAAGGGATATGTGGATTTCAAGTACGCAGGTCTGCTGGCTATTGGTTTTTTGGTCGGCAGCTATCTTGGCAGTAAATATTCACTCAGCCTTCCACAAGAAACCGTGAAAAAAGTTTTTGCGGTGGTGATGATCCTGCTTGCCCTCAAACTTCTTTTCTCAGGAAAAAAATAATATGCAATCCCTGCATTTTTGCATCTCCATATCAAGGCAACATTGAAGCGTAGATGCATTCACACAACACATATACCGATACTGAGCTGTTGCAGCAATACCGGAAAACTGCAGACAGCCAATGGCTGGGATGGCTGTTTGAGCGTTACAGCCTTCTGGTATTTGGCGTTTGCATGAAATACCTTCGCAATGCAACAGATGCGCAGGATGCCACCCAGCATGTATTTGAGAAAGCATTGGGAGAAGTGGGNAAATACGAAATACCCTTTTTNAAAAGCTGGATCTANAGTGTGGCCAAAAACCATTGTCTGATGCAGCTGAGGAGCAGGTCTTCAAAACCTGGCACCACAGATGAACTACCTGAAGAAACCGGTTCCAACCTGCAGACAGACCAGGAGNTGAAGATGAAAGAACTGCTGATGGAAGAACAATCCTCTCACCTCAAAGCAGCACTAAATGAGCTCAGCNACGAACAAAAGAACTGCATTCAAATGTTCTATCTGGAGAAATTATCCTACCACGACATTGAAACCAGAACAGGCTTTTCATTTTCACAGGTAAAAAGCCATATCCAAAATGGAAAAAGAAACCTGAGAATCATTCTCGAAAAAAAAATCAGGGAACATGTCAACTAAGAAACCTCATATCCCGCCAAACAAGTCAGTTCCAGACAATACANTTGTTCTGGAATACCTCAACAATGACTTGAGCGATGCAGCCAAAAGACAACTGGAGGANATGCTGACAGATGATGAACTGCTGGGNGATGCAATGGAGGGCCTGAAACAGTTGAAGGATGGTCACGAGGCAGCCGCCATCAGCAGCCAGCTCAATAGGATGATAAAAGATAAAATTAGAAAAAGAAGAAAGGTCCGATTGAAATCCATTTCATTTCCATTGTGGATCATTTTACTCATCACTACCCTGCTCCTGCTCATGCTCGCTGGATATGTGATCATCAGCAAACTTCCCTGACATCAAATCTTACTGGTACTGAATGTACATAGGAGCAGGCTTCAATGCCAGCAGTTCTTTTGGAGCCAACATCCGGTGTGGCGGCTCTTTCAGGTCGTTCTTGTAAAACAACTTAAACCCTGTAAACTGCAANGGCTCTGCAAACACAAATTGTTTATAGGTATTGATCTTTCTTGCAGGTGCTCCCCATCCATCCATATCAACAACCAGTTGAACTTCAGGTTGGATGCGAATGGCCTTGTAGTCTTTGATCATTCCTTGGGTAAAACGGTGAATGACCAGCACCTTGGGAGGAAGATCGTTTTTCAATACAAGATCAGCGAGGTACTGGCTGGCGAAATTGATATCGGCAGCATCAAAACTTCCTATTACCGAACCAGGTTTTTTACCGCCCTTCATTGAAAATTCAGGGTCGATGCCAAGATGTACACGCGGATGTTTCAAATATTTTTCCAACACAGGGATTTCTTCCCTCAGGCTACTNAGGCCGACCTGNATATCCAAAAAAACGATTGCATTGATTTCTTCTGCCATGGCCATNACCTTGTCTATCTGGGCATTGGGCATCCTGAGCCTGTACTTTCCTGAAGCCCCTGGATCGATTTGAGCAGTTGTTACAATNTAGTGCAAAGCCGGAACTACNGGTGTTGAAGGATCTGCTTTCTCCCAGGCCGCCACCTCCGCCTTTAACCTGGCGAACATCTGTGGTTTGGGAAGCTCTCCAAGAATACCCATGCGGGTGGAATATAGATTGCCGTAATAAGCAATAATCCGGCTCATCGGAAGAATAGCACCCGGCCTTGGATAATGTTCCTTAAATCTCCACCTTTCTGAACTGTCGCCNTTGGCCATGGCAATCATTTTCTTTTTGAAAGCCACAGAATCAAGCACAGGCTTAGGATCAGGCTTCATCTCCTTCTTTTCGGTCTTTTTTACCAATGCCTTTTCGGATGGATCTGTCTGGGCATTTCCACAACCAGAAATCAAGATGAAAAGGCTGAAGCTGAACAATATTTGAGAACTGTGAGATGCTTTCATAGGATTTATTGTGGTATAAAAATAGCAAAGAATATGCAACAGGCTTCTTAAAAATTGTCATGGATGCGAATTAGCTTATCTTTGTATAAATATTAAATCAGCGCATATTGGACTTTTCTTCTTTTAATTTTCACGAATCCCTTGCAGAGAGCATTGAATCAAGCGGCTATAAAAAAGCCACCCTTATACAAGAAAAAGCCATCCCGGTTATCATGGATGGAAAAGACATCATCGCCTCTGCACAAACAGGCACAGGCAAAACAGCTGCATTTCTCTTGCCCATTTTGCACAAGCTGATGTCTGAAGAACATACCGACAGTGAGGTTCACGCACTCATCATGGTCCCCACTAGGGAATTGGCCATTCAGATCAGCAGCCACCTTGATGGATTGACTTATTTTTCTTCGATCAGTTCCATGGCTATCTATGGTGGTGGAGATGGAGGAAGTTTTGTAAGGGAGAAACAGGCCCTTTCAAGAGGCGTTGATATTGTGGTGGCCACCCCAGGCAAGCTGATATCCCACCTCAACATGGGGTATGTAAAAATGAAGGAGCTCAAGTACCTAATCCTTGATGAAGCCGACCGCATGCTGGACATGGGTTTTCATGATGATATCATGAAAATCATCTCTTTTCTGCCTGCCAAAAGACAGACCCTCATGTTTTCTGCCACCATGCCACCAAGGATCCTGCAGTTGGCAAAATCAATCCTGGATGAGCCGGTGGAGGTCAGTGTTGCTTTGTCCAAGCCACCTGAAAGCATCAAGCAGCAAGCCTATATTGTTTATGATACCCACAAGATTCCCGTCATTCAACACATCCTTGCCGAGAAAGAGTATAAATCTGTGTTGATCTTCTGTTCAAAAAAACAGACGGTCAAACAATTGGCTGCGCAGTTGCAGCGGATGAAATACAATGCCAAAGACATTCAGTCTGATCTGGACCAAAGCCAGCGGGAAGATGTATTGCTGGAGTTTTCCTCCAAAAGACTTCCGATCCTGATTGCAACAGATATCCTGAGCCGTGGTATCCACATTGACAACATAGAGTTGGTCATCAATTACGATGTTCCCTCGGATGGTGAAGACTATGTGCACCGCATCGGAAGAACAGCCAGGGCAGAGACAAAGGGCGCTGCCATCACTTTTGTTAACAACGATGACCAACATAAATTCCAACGCATTGAAAAGCTGATTGGAAAAATCGTGGAGAAGGTTGAACTGCCTGCAGCGTTGGGCAAAGGCCCTTCCTACGAGGCTTCATCCTCCCGGAACAGGGGTCCCAAAAAAGACATGTCAAAACCGAATGGTCAAAAACCCAGGCCTCAAGCCCCACCAGCAGCTCCAAGGGCAGCCGGTGGCCTTACCATTGAAAAAAGGGTTCAATAAACCATTGAACCCCATTTTAGCTTTCATTTTACCATCAAACGACTTGTTGTGCTTTTTCGTTCCTAAAAACAACGATGCCATCAAATACATCCACAACAACAGGCTTTGATTTGTCTATGTCTCCCGCCAGGATCCTTTTGGACAATTGGTTGACAATTTCCTTTTGAATCAAGCGCTTCAAAGGCCTTGCGCCAAATTGTGGATCGTAGCCGTTTTCTGCCAAAAAATCAAGGGCATAAGGGGTGAAATGCAGTTCAATTCCTGCATCCTGCACCAAACGCTGGAGTCCTTTCAGCTGTATTTCAATGATCTTCCTTACCTCTTTTCTGCTCAATGGCTGGAACATGATGATCTCATCTACCCTGTTCAAAAATTCAGGCCGGATGGTTTGGCGGAGTAAATTCATGACATCTGTCCTTGCACGTTCTGCAGCCTTTTCCATTTCGCTTGGACCAGCCTTGTCATAAGCATCCTGAATAAGATGGCTTCCAATGTTACTGGTCATGATGATGATGGTATTCTTGAAATTCACCACACGACCTTTGTTGTCTGTCAATCGTCCATCATCCAACACTTGCAAGAGGACGTTCCAAACATCAGGATGTGCTTTTTCAATTTCATCCAGCAGCACAACGCTGTATGGTTTCCTTCGAACAGATTCTGTCAACTGACCCCCTTCATCGTACCCTACATATCCCGGAGGGGCACCTACCAACCTGGATACGGTATGTTTTTCCTGGTACTCGCTCATGTCGATGCGGGTCATCATGCTTTCATCGTCAAACAGGTATTCCGCAAGGGTTTTGGCCAGCTCTGTTTTACCGACACCTGTCGTACCCAAAAAGATGAATGAACCGATGGGCCTTCGGGGATCCTGCAAACCTGCCCGGCTTCGCCGGATGGCATCTGCAACGGCAGTAATGGCCTCTTCCTGCCCTACCACCCGCTCATGCAGGTGTTCTTCCAACTGCAAGAGTTTTTCCCGGTCTCCCTGCATCATCTTGGCTACTGGGATGCCTGTTGCCTTGGCAACGTTTTGCGCAATATCCTCTGCATCCACTTCTTCTTTCAACAATCTTTTTTCTCCTGTTTTGGCCAACTCTTCAGAAAGCTGCACAATCTCTTCTTCTTTCTGCTTCACCTTACCGTAACGGATCTCTGCAACTGTACCATAATCACCCTCCCGTTCTGCTTTTTCTGCCTGGAGTTTTAGCCTTTCAATTTCAGCTTTGGCCGTCTGCACTTTTTCAACAAGTTCCTTTTCCTCCTTCCATTTGGCTTTGAGGGTATCCCTTTCAACTGCCAGGTTGGCCAATTCTGTATTGAGTTCTTTCATTTTCACATCATCATTCTCTCTTTTGATGGCCTCCCTTTCAATTTCAAGTTGCCTGATCTGGCGCTCCAGCTTGTCCAGTTCCTCCGGCATTGAATTCATTTCAAGCCTCAGCTTGGCAGCACTTTCATCAATGAGGTCAATGGCCTTGTCTGGCAAGAAACGGTCTGTGATGTACCTGCTGGACAATTCTACGGCAGCAATGATGGCTTCGTCCTTGATGCGCACATGGTGATGGGTTTCATACCTATCCTTGAGACCACGCAAAATGGAAACGGCATCTTCAACACTGGGTTCCTCAATCATCACTTTCTGGAACCTTCTTTCCAAGGCCTTGTCTTTTTCAAAATACTTCTGGTATTCACTGAGGGTGGTTGCACCAATGGCCCTTAGTTCTCCCCTTGCCAGCGCGGGCTTGAGAATATTGGCAGCATCCATGGCCCCTTCACCTCCTCCTGCACCAACGAGCGTATGAATTTCATCAATGAACAACAGGATCTCGCCATCGCTGTTGGCCACTTCCTTTACAACACCTTTCAATCTTTCTTCAAACTCTCCTTTGTATTTTGCCCCTGCAATCAGTTGCCCCATGTCAAGGGCATAAATCAACTTGTTTTTAAGGTTATCCGGTACATCGCCATTGACAATCCGCATGGCCAATCCTTCAGCTATAGCCGTCTTTCCAACACCTGGCTCACCCACAAGAATGGGATTGTTTTTTGAACGCCTGGTGAGGATNTGNAGGGTTCTNCTGATCTCTTCATCCCTNCCAATCACAGGATCCAGCTTGCCTTGACGGGCCATCTCAATCAGGTTTCTGGCATATTTGTTGAGTGTATTGTATTGCGTTTCCTGGGTCTGGCTTTTTACTTTTTCACCTTTTCTGAGTTCTTTGATGGCCTGCATAAGACCAGATTCGGTAAGGCCTGCTTCTTTAAGCATTTTGGCTACAGGATCATTTCCTGTCAGCAATGCCAACACCAGGTGTTCAGGCGTCACAAACTCATCTCCAAACTTCCCCAGGAGCGAACCGGCACGCAACATGGAATTGTTGGCTTCTCTGCTCAGTGCTTGCCCGGGTTCATCTTGAGATTTAGGCAATTTTGCCAATGCTTCCTTTAACTTTGTGTTGAGGACCTGTATCGATACATTGTTCTTTTTAAGCAGGTAATCTACAGGTGAGTTTTTCTGTTCCAACAAACCTTGAAGCAGATGATCGTTCTCAATAGTTGGGTTGCCAGCATTAAATGCCGCCTGTTGTGCAGATTGCACCACTTCGGATGCTTGTATGGTAAAGTTGTTTAAATTCATGTTCAAGGATTTTAATGTTATGGTCAAATCATTCACCACATATAAAAACAGGTAATTATGACAGCCTTTTTCTATAAAACATGCCGCAAATGCAGTCTGGCATTGATTTTCCTGCTATTCTTGCAGTCCAGCCAAGGCCAAACAGACTTTAGCGAATTGAATGCAATAATAAAGAGGAATGAGAAGATCCTGGGCAAGGAGTATGTGGTGGTTGTTCAAAAAGCAGGAAAAAACATTTTCCTGAAGGAATCTGAAGAGTTCAAACTTAAAACGCCAGGCCCTATTGCCAGTTCCAGCAAATGGCTCACTGCTGCCATGATCATGGTTTTGGTGGATGAAGGTAAAATTAACCTGGACGATCCTGTCACAAAATACATACCTGTATTTGCAAAATACATGAAGGGATACATTACCATCAGGCATTGTCTTTCCCATACGACTGGGCTGGATACCGAACCAGCGGGCATTTTGAAGATCGCACAAAAATCCAAATTTGCCAGCCTTGAAGAAGAAGTAAACAATTTTGCGTCTAAAAAACTGATCGTAGACAATCCCGGTGAGGCATTTGCCTATGGTGGCATCGGCATCAATATAGCAGGCAGGGTAATTGAAGTGGTTACCAAGAAAACATTTGACAGGGTAATCACCGAAAAGCTGTTTCGCCCCATGGGCATGCGAACCGCCACCTTCTACAATGAGAATGGCAATGCGCCNAATCCTTCCGGAGGTGCTGTCTGCTCTGCATTTGACTACCTCAACTTCATGCAAATGTTGCTCAACAAAGGCACATTCAACAACAAGCGTATTCTCAGTGAAAAGGCTGTTCAGGAAATGCTGACCATTCAATTTCCAGACCTCAAGGTGCGTTATACACCTGAGTTGGCCAAGGGTTTCAAATATGCATTGGGAGCATGGGTGCAGGAAAGGGATGACGCAGAAAAAGGATTTGTATTTTCATGCCCGGGCCTGTTGGGAACCTGGCCCTGGATGGATGCCAAAAGAAACTATGTTGGAATCGTATTTTCAAAAGGGTTGATCACTGGCCAGAAAAAAGAACTTTCGATTCAAGTCAAAGAAGCTGTTGATACAGCGCTAGACCAATAAGGAAAACTGCCATGATTTCACCCAAGGAAAGTGCAGACACCATCAAAAGCATTGCTGCAGCAATGGGCTTTGATGATTGTGGTATTGCCAAAGCCATGCGCCTGGATGAAGATGCGCGCCGGTTGGAGAACTGGCTCAACAAAGGGCTTCATGGGGAAATGAAGTACATGGAAAACCATTTTGAATTGAGGACAGATCCCACCAAGCTGGTTCCTGGTGCGCAATCCGTCATCACGCTGGTCTTCAATTATTTTCCGGAGCAACACCAGGATGACAGTGTCCCCAAAATTGCAAAATACGCCTACGGCAAAGATTATCACCTGGTCATCAGCGAGAAACTGCATGCATTTCTATTCAGGATCAGGGAAAAGCTTGGTCAGGTGGAAGGACGTGGATTTGTTGACGCTGCACCAGTGCTGGAAAGAAGTTGGGCAATGCAAAGTGGTTTGGGATGGATCGGTAAAAACGGGAACCTGATCAACAAGAAAAAAGGGTCTTTTTTCTTCCTTGCCACCCTGATTACAGACCTTGTTTTGGCACCAGACCTTCCCTATCAGCAAGACTACTGTGGCTCATGTACCAAATGCATCGATGCATGCCCCACAGAAGCCATCCTGCCCAACAAGACATTGAATGCTTCCCAATGCATCTCTTACTTTACCATTGAATTGAAATCAGCCAACCTTCCGCAGGAATTGCAGCAAAAAGCAAATGACTGGGTGTTCGGCTGCGATATTTGTCAGGATGTTTGCCCATGGAACAGGTTCAGCAAACCCCATCAACACAGTGAATTGGAACCATTGGATGAGGTTTTGGCTTTCTCTATCAACGACTGGTTATCGCTTGATAAATCCGCCTTCAACCAACTGTTCAAAGACTCGCCCATCAAAAGAACCAAATGGGAAGGGATGCAAAGAAACCTTGGCTTGTTCAGTAAAAAAATGCTTTAATTTTTCAAGATCAGCTTATTCCCACTTGAATACCTTGATGGATATTGCATACACCACAATTCCCCAAATGAGCAGGTACTGTAACTGGGGCCAGCATTCATTCAAATGGGCCCCTTCAAAAGCAACATTGCGCATGGCCTGGTTAAGGTGTGTCAACGGAAGAATCTTGCACAAGGGCTGAAGCCATGTAGGGAAATTTTCTACAGGAAAAAATGTACCCGCCAACAGAAACTGTGGAAGGGTAACCAGGTTGGCAAAAGGGGGAATCGTGCTTTCGCTGCTGGCCAATCCACTCACAATGAAACCAAATCCCATAAAAACAATCAACCCAATCAAACTCAATACCATCAACTCTATAAACGTAACCATTCCATTGACAAGGGTAAACTTGAAGGCAAAATGACCAATAGAAAGGATAACCACAGCTGTGATCATCTGAAACGCAATCCTTCCCAGTCCTTCGCCAAAAACGATATACGTTCTTTTGATGGGTGTTGCGAAAAATCGTTTGAGCACAAGCGTTTGTCGAAGGTTAAAGAAAATGAATGCTACGCCAAAGACCCCGGCACTCAACAATGAAAAACCAAGCTGACCAGGCAGAATGAAATCGATTGTCCGGTATTCCCGCCCAGGCAAAGTTTCCTTTTGCATGTAGGCATAGCTGGGTCTTTGCGGGAAATTCACCAGGTCCAGCTCGGCAATGGCCTGCTGAATGATGGATTGTAGCAAACCAATCCTGTCTGCAGCAGCTGTTGATGTAGTGATCTCAACAGCATATTTCGGATAGGCTGCAGGATTGATTTCCCTGATCTTGATGATGGCTGTAATATGCCCTTTCTCCAATTCTTGCCGCGAAATCAACAAAGGCTGTGTAATGACTTTGAGGTTGGACTTTTCTATCAGCTTCTTATACAAATCATTTGTATTGGCAGAAGCAGGATCAAAGGTAACCCTGATGACTGGGGTGGTTGAACTCAGAAATCCAAATACAAGGATAAAGATGATGGGAAAAAGAAAGCTGAAGATGACTGCAGAAGGACTTCTGAAAATTGACTTTAAACTGGCTTTTGCAATGGCCAGCATTGCCCTCCATTGGTTGTAATTCCCCTTAGCATTGTTCATGTGCGCTGTTTCTCAGTTTTGGTAAAATTAATATCACTTGATGATGAATTCAAATGGAAGCTGGGTTTTGATTTCCCCTTTTTCTTCCTTCAGGGCTTTGATGCGTTTGAAGAGTTGATAATCTTCCATGCCCAGTTCTTTTTTCAGGGTTGAACTGGTGAGATCGCTACTGCCCTTGTCCATAAAATATTCCAATATGGATTTAGGCTCGGGGTATTTTCGGACCTTGAATTCTTTCATGCCAGCCATTTTTGCAGCCTCTGCAATGGCATCTTCCAGCCCGCCTATCTTGTCTGCCAACCCAAGCTGTATGGCCCTTTTGCCTGTCCATACCCTGCCCTGTGCGATGCTGTCAATGTAGTTGATATCCTTCTTGCGGCCTTCTGCAACCCTGGTTTTGAAATCAAGGTAAATCTGGTCTACCTGACCCTGAATGAATTTCTTTTCATTCTCCCTCAAGGGCCTTGTAACAGAAGGCATGTCTGCATATTCTCCAGTCATTACCCGGTCAAAACTGATGCCCAGTTTGTTGTTCATAAAACTTGAAAAATCCGGAACNATNGAAAANACACCGATAGAACCTGTAATGGTATTGGGCTGAACCATTATTTTATCGGCATTACAAGCAATATAATATCCCCCGCTTGCAGCAACATCACCCATGGACACAACAATTTTTTTGCCTTCCTTGCGGATGAGTTCCAGCTCCCTCCAGATGATTTCACTGGCCAGGCTGCTGCCACCAGGTGAATTTACCCGCAGCACGATGGCCTTCACAGACTTGTCTGAACGCAGCTTTCGCAGCAAAGCCAAATATTCATCAGAACCGATCTGATCTGGAGAGCCCTTGCCGTAAACGATTTCGCCTTCTGCCAACACCAATGCAATCTTGTCTTTGGCATAGGCTCCGGCAACACTGACGGCTTTTGAATATTTGGCAAGGCTGATGAAATTGATCTTGTCTGATTTTCCAATTTTTAACCGCCCCCTGATTTCATCCCTCACCTGATCATCATATTTCAATCCATCCAATAAACCTGCAGCAACTGCGTTTTCAGGTTTATCCAGGGTGAAACGATTGGCATAGGACTTAAGGGAATCAATGCTTTTATTTCTTGATGATGCAACAACATCAATCATTTCATCATATATGTCATTCAACCAAACACTGGTTTGCTCTTTGTTGGCTTCTGACATGGCGGTTGTCCTGAATGGCTCGGTTGCACTTTT
>JGI25925J51416_10000035_pt1 | contig 24906 bp, 25 predicted proteins | sample LauGreFaBDMM15DN_2_FD_51416 | JGI IMG/M metagenome (IMG submission 51416) | reverse complement strand
AGATGATATGCTGGTATATCACCAATAATCTCACTTAAATCATCCTCATAATCCCACTCAACATCCCTTAGTAAGTTACTCATTACTGTGGCGAACTCGATGTCACCTTTAATTTCAATATCAGCTTTTTTATTTCCACGCATAAGTTCAATTGCTGACGATATAGATAATTTAATTTCTGCATCGTATGTATCGATCCGATCTCTATATTCTGGCAAACCGCTATCGTTGACTATTAATGCGTAATGAATGGGCCCTACGTTAAATAAGATAGATTTTAATCTGTGCTTAATAAGATCTTTTTTTAACCACTCATTTTGTTGAAATAAATGGTTAGTGAGTTTTGTTTTAATTGTGTCAATGATCAAAACTTGTATCCCATATGAATAGCAACTACACCTGAAGATAAATTAAGATATTCCACTTCTAAAAAGGATTCTTCTTCCATCATCGTTTTTAATGATTCTTGATCGGGATGCACCCTTATCGATTCAACAAGGTATTGATAGCTTGACTCATCTTTTGCAAATAACTTCCCTAATTTNGGAAGTAATTTAAAAGAAAATTGATCNTAAAAAAACTGTAATGGCTTCCATACTTTTGAAAATTCTAGAATTAAAATTTTTCCACCTGGGGATAAGACACGNTAAATTTCTTTTAATGCTTTCTTTTTGTCTGTCATATTGCGAATACCAAANCCTATNGTGACNCAGTCAAAATAGTTATCAGGGAAAGGTAGTGATTCGGCATCGCATAATATAGANGGAATAAAAATACCNTGGTCAATTAACTTATNACGGCCAATNTTNAGCATAGATAAATTAATATCAGAATGTATTATCTGCCCNTTAAAATCAGCTGATTGCACCCCTATTTTTTTTGCAAGCAGAATAGACAAGTCCGCCGTTCCTGCAGCAATATCAAGAATGCGTGCATTCTTTTTTACGTTAGAAGTATTTACAAGAAATTTTTTCCAAATATGGTGCATGCCAAATGACATCAGATCATTCATCAGGTCATAATTTGATGCCACAGAATGAAATACAGAAGCTACTTTGCTGACTTTTTCCGTTGCGTCTATTTCACTATAACCAAAATGTGTTTTTTTATTCGACATCTTTTTTTGTTCTTTGAATACCTGCGATAGATAATTTTCTTAAATACTCTTCCCACAGCACATCATAAGTTGCAGCTAGCTCATATAGATAATCCCATGAGTAAATGCCTGTATTATGACCATCTGAAAATGTTAATTTAATAGCGTACTGACCGATAGGCTCAATATTTTCTATGCCGACATTTTCTTTATGTATTTGAAGTGTTTCTTGCCCTGGTCCGTGACCTCTTACTTCAGCGGACGGGGAATACACTCTAAGAAATTCGCATGAAAGCATGCATTCGGTTAGATTATTAAATTTAATTTCTAACAGTTTGGATGATTGATGAAGCTTAATTTCTAAAGGGTATATTTTAGCGTTACTTGTTGTCACTTTGTGGGAAAGCCTAAAAAACTATATTATCGGAGTTCTCTTGGCTTTTTTGGTAAAAATTAAAAGATTATTGAATGTTAGATTGCAGTAATGATTTAATTTTTTTCATTGCAGANTGTTCGATCTGCCTAATTCTTTCAGCAGAAACACCAAGCTTATCTGCAAGCTCGTGAAGAGTTGACGCCTCTTTATCCTTAAGCCATCTTTCTTCTAAAATAAGACGACTTCTTTCATCGAGCGATAAAAGTGCTTTTTTAAGGGAAGATAGACTATTATTTTCAGATTGATCTATTTCCATTTGTTCTGATGGCTCAGGCGCCTCATCTTTAAGGTAAGCAATGGGTCTGTAAACGTCATCTTCTGATTCTTCAGATCCATAATCTAATGAAATTTCATTACCATTAAAGCGATATTCCATTTCACGCACATCTTCAGGTTTGACATTAAGCTCTTTTGCGATTGAATTAATCTCATCCGATTTAAGAGGCTGAAGAGTNTTCTTCATGCTTCGTAAATTAAAAAACAGTTTACGTTGCGCTTTTGTNGTTGCCGTTTTAACTAAACGCCAGTTTTTAACAATATATTCTTGAATTTCAGCTTTAATCCAGTAGATTGCAAAAGACACAAGTCTTACACCTCTTTCAGGGTCGAATCGTTTTACAGCTTTCATTAGGCCAATATTGCCTTCTTGAACCAAGTCTGATTGGGGGAGTCCGTAACCGGAATAGCCCCTAGCTACTTTAGCTACTAATTTTAGGTGGGACAANATCAGTGTTTTCGCAGCCTCGAGATCGTTTGNTTTTTTAAGGCGCATGCCAAGATTCATCTCTTCTTCTGCAGTGAGCGAGGGAATAGCTCTAATGGATTGCATATAGCGATCGTAGCTATCAATTGAGCCTAATGTAGANAAGCTTAAATCTAAAGTCATTTTGATAAAACCTTTGTAAAGAGTTTATTCATAAAGATAATTTTAGCACTCTTCGTAAGAGAGTGCTAGCCCAATAAGGTTCCCTAAATAGTAAATTAACCTAATAAATACAATGGGTTATATGGCTAGAATTTCTTAATCGATTGATTAATGGAGATGAAGGATGCTGCGACAGCGATCAAAACTGAGCCGCCGACGATGGATAAATACTCCAAAGGTTTTAAGTCAATAATACTAAATTGAGCTCCATAGAGAGCTTCAACCTCAATGACAGTGTGATTTAAGAAAATGACAATTAATTTAAGTGTGATGACAGCAGTTAATCCACCTCCAAGCCCATAAATAAAACCGCTATATAAAAAGGGTCGCCTAATAAATTGATCAGTAGCGCCAATTAATTTGCTCAGTTCAATTTCTTCATGGTGAGAAGTCATTTGAAGGCGAATTGTATTTCCAATAACCACGGTCAGCATGGAAGCAAGTAAAACTGAAGCCAGGAGAATAGCTTTATTTGCCAAGTGAAGTACCGAGTTTAATTTTTTAACCCAGCCTGTATCAACAACTGCTTGATCTACCCCATCAAGCTTTTCTACAAATGATTTTAAGTCCATGATTTGATTTGGATTCATCGTATTGGGAGAGATAAAGAAGGCATCGGGTAATGGATTTTCAGAGAGCCCATTGTTTGAATCATTAAAGCCCATTGATTTTTGCAATTTAGGCCAAGCCTCTTCTTTTTTTACAAAATGATAGCTATTAATTTCGGTGCGATTTTTTAATTCATTTTCAATTCTATTTTTAGCATCAGCTGAGGTGTCTTTTTTTAGGAAGATACTTATTTGTGATTCATGCTGAATATTTTCAGAAATAGATTTTAAATTTTGCACTATAAGAAAAGATATGCTCGGTAATATAAAGGTAATACCTATAACTAAAAACATCATAAGGGTAGCAAGTAATGACGCATGGCTTCGCTGAAGCGCCTTAAGAAACATCTGATAATGATAAGTAAAATAGTTCATTTATTGCTCAGTCATCTTAATAAGATTGCCGTCTTGCAAATAAAGCTGCTTATGTTTTTTTGAAACTATTGGCATTTCATGTGTCGCAATAATCACGGTAACACCAAGCTCTTGAAAACTATAAAAGAGGTTCATAATTTCATCCGCATATTTCTTATCTAAATTTCCTGTAGGCTCATCAGCAAGCAGAATGGAAGGCCTACATGCAATAGCTCTTGCTATTGCGAGACGTTGCTGCTCTCCACCTGACAAGCTAATTGGCATTGATTTTTCTCTGTTTAGCAATCCTACCTTATCTAAGGCCGCGCGGACACGCCCTCTAATATCATTGATTTCTACACCATTAATTTCTAATGGCAGAGCAATATTTTCAAAACAATTGCGATCATATAAAAGTTTATGGTCCTGAAAAACTAAACCAAACTTTCTCCTAATGTAAGGAATAGAAGTGCTTTTTACTTGTCCTAGATTTTGATTCTCGAAAATAATCGTTCCATGTGTAGCGGGTTCAATGGCCGTGATTAATTTTAATAACGTTGATTTTCCTGCTCCTGATGGACCGGTAACAAAAACAAGCTCACCAGCATTAATTTCAAAAGTAATGTTTTGTAATGCCCCTAAATTTCCTGGATATCTTTTATGGACCTGGTCAAATTTAATCATGGATAAAAGCCGATTTTAAAAAAGTGCATCAACATATTCTTGGGCATTAAAAACTCTTAGATCATCTATAGACTCGCCAACACCAATGTATCTTAATGGAGTGGGTTGCTCCTTGGCGATTGCCGCAATTACACCGCCTTTGGCTGTACCGTCAAGCTTGGTTAAAGCAAGACCTGTAATACCTAAGGCTTCATTAAATATCTTGAGTTGACTGATAGCATTTTGGCCTGTATTAGCATCTAAAACGAGAAGAATTTCATGAGGAGCCTCCAAATGACATTTATTAATCACACGTTTAATTTTTGTAATTTCATCAATTAAATGTTTTTGCGTTGGCAATCTACCTGCTGTATCAGCAATAACAATATCAATATTTTTTGCTTTTGCAGAATTGATCGCATCGAAAATTACAGCACTTGGATCGCCAGAAGCTTGCGAAACAACGTGAACATTATTTCTTTCGCCCCAAACTTCAAGTTGCTCAGTGGCAGCCGCCCGAAAAGTGTCGCCTGCAGCAATTAGGACAGATTTATTTTCATCTAGAAAAATTTTAGTCAACTTTCCAATGGTGGTTGTTTTACCTGCACCGTTGACTCCAACAACCATAATAACAAAAGGGCTTGTGCCTTTTAATACAAGTGGATTTTGAATAGGGGATAACAGTTCGATTAATTTTTCTTTAAGTAAGCCTTTAATCTCATCTGCATTTTCAATCTTATTTTTTTTGATGGAGGCCCTAATGCTATCTAGGAGGTAGGTAGTAGCTGAAATGCCTACATCAGAAGTAAGCAATATAGTCTCTAGCTCTTCAAAAAGCGCTTCGTCAATTTTTTTGCCAGTAAATANAGAGGTAAGTTCGNTAGTTAATTTTTCTCTAGTCTTAGTAAGACCTTTCTTTATCTTGTCAGCTAGGCCAAAAAAACCACTTTTTTTCTCTTCTTTTGGAGGGGCTTTNTCTTCTTTAATTTCAAGAGNTTTCTTTTTTAAAGCTTTTGGAGGAGGCTTAATTGAGGACTCAGTTTTTAAAGCTTTTTTCTTTTTTNNAAGATTAGGCGCTTTAGCAACTATTTTTTTGGGTGCTGAGGAAGTCTTCTTTTCTGGTTTTTTAATAACTTCTTTTTTTGCCGCAGGTTTTTTCTCTGGGCTATTTTTCTTAATGATCTTTTTTAGGAATTCAAACATTTTTTAAAATTTTAAGAACTTAATGAGATAAAGAAAAGTCTACGAAACATTGATATTCATTATAATAGCTAAATCATTTAAGGACGAGACGCGTTGTTAAAAAAAATTTTACTTCTTTTGTTGTTATTTCCAGGTTTGCTCTTAGCGCAAACTCAAGAATTTAAGCTTTCTAATGGGTTAAAAGTTTTTGTAAGAGAAGACCATCGCTCACCTGTGGTTGTATCTCAGGTTTGGTATCGAGCAGGGAGTCTTGATGAGGTAAATGGTAAAACTGGCGTAGCTCACGTTCTTGAGCACATGATGTTTAAAGGGACTAAGAAAATTAAGTCAGGTGAATTTTCAAGGTTGATAGCTAAGGCAGGCGGAAAAGAAAATGCATTTACAGGCGCCGACTACACCTGTTATTTCCAGCAACTTGAGAAATCAAATCTCGAACTTTCGTTCAAATTAGAGGCAGATCGCATGCAAAACCTTAATTTATCTAAAGAAGAGTTCGATAAGGAAATTAAAGTTGTCATGGAAGAACGAAGATGGAGGACCGACGATAAACCAACTTCACAAGTAAAAGAACAATTTGCGTCAACAGTTTTTAAATCCCACCCTTATAGCAGGCCCGTAGTTGGATGGATGAATGATTTAGAAAACATGACGGTAGAAGATGCAAGAGAATGGTATCAAAACTGGTATGCACCCAACAATGCAATTCTTGTTGTAGTTGGTGATGTTCAAGCCAATGATGTACTAAATTTAGCAAAGAAGTATTTTGAAAAAATTCCTGTACGAAAAATTCCCGAGAGAAAACCTCAAGTTGAGCCTAAGCAAATTGGTGAAAGAAGATCGGTTATTAAGGCGCCAAGTGAATTATCCTATCTCTTAATGGGTTATCAAGCGCCAACTTTGATGGATCGTTTGGGCAATAATGAATCATCTTGGGAGCCTTACGCTTTAGAGATGTTATCTAATATTCTAGCTGGGAATAGCTCATCAAGACTTAATCAAAACATTGTAAGAAATCAACGTTTGGCAGTGAGTGTGAGCGCTGGATATGACTCAACATCGAGAGGAAGAATTAGTCTTTTTGAGTTGGAGGGTACGCCAAATGATTTTAAGAAGATCAATGAGCTTGAAAGTGCATTACTCCAAGAAGTTGAGAAAATTAAAAAAGATGGCGTAACTCAGGAAGAGCTAGATAGAGTTAAGTCTATGGTCATCGCAAGCGATGTATACCAAAAAGACTCAATGTTTGGAATGGCGATGGAAATTGGTCAGCTTGAAACAATGGATTATTCATTTCACTTAAGTGATGGTTATATTGAAAAAGTTAATAGTGTCACTTCTGAACAAATAAAAAACGTAGCTACGAAATACTTAACTCGAGATAAATTATCTATAGTCATTCTAGATCCTCAGCCAATGACCCAAGATACCTTACCTAAAGGGCGGCCTCATGTTCATTAAATTTATTCAAATTACTTTCCTGTTCTTATGTATTCTGCAAAATTCTTATGCTGCATTAAAAATTGATACATGGAATACGCAAGCAGGNGGAAAAGTTTTTTTTGTTGAGAATCATGATCTTCCTATACTTGATATCAATATAAATTTTTTTGCAGGTAGCGCCCAAGATCCTGTTGGTAAAGAAGGTCTTGCTAATTTAACTCGCCATCTTATGAGTTTGGGAGCCGCAGGTATCAATGAGGAAAAACTAGCTAATCAAATTTCAGATATTGGAGCAGTTATTAAAGGGGATGTTGACCTAGACAGAGCCTATTTTAAATTAAGAACCTTAAGCTCCTCTTCGCAAAAAGATAAAGCGCTTACTCTTTTTAAAAATATAATTCATTCGCCCGATTTTCCAGTGCCAGTCATAGACAGAGAAAAAAATAGAATTATTGCGAGTATTAAGCAATCAATGACTCAGCCAGAAACGATTGCTAATTTAACATTCATGAAATCTATCTACGGTGATCATCCTTACGCGCATGATGAAGCTGGTAGCACAGATACACTTCAAAAGCTGAATCAAGAAGATTTGAAACAATTTTATAAAAACTATTATTTATCATCTGAAGCTACGATTGTAATTGTTGGTGATCTTAGCGCTGATGAAGCCAGAAAAGTAAGTGAATCAATCAGTCAAGGATTGCCTCAAGGAAATACAAAGCATAATATCAGTCCTGTGACAGGCCCAAATTATGTTGGCGTTAAAAAAATACAACACCCAGCAAAACAGGCTCATATTTTAATGGGCATGCCTGCATTAAAGCGCGGAGAAAAAGATTATTTTCCTCTTTATGTCGGCAATTATATTTTAGGTGGTGGTGGTTTTGTATCAAGACTAACGGAAGAGGTGAGAGAGAAAAAAGGATTAGTTTATAGTGTGTATAGTTACTTTATGCCTCTCTACGCTGAAGGCCCGCTTGAAATTGGGTTGCAAACAAAAAAAGAACAAGCAGATGAAGCGCTTGCTATTGTAAATAGCACGGTTAAAAAATTTATCGATGAGGGACCATCCGAAAAAGAACTTATGGCTGCCAAACAAAATTTGGTTGGGGGATTTCCGTTAAGGTTAGATAGCAATGCGAAAATTGTTGATTATCTAAGTATGATTGCTTTTTATGATTTACCTATTTCTTATATCGATAATTACATACAGGAAATTAATAAAGTAACTATTAGTCAAATAAAGACAGCGTTTAAAAATAAGATTGATCCTAACAAACTTACGACTATTATTGTTGGTGCAGAATAGTTTTTGAAGATAGTCAAAAATCAAGTCAAAATTATTGGCGGAGCATGGAAAAGAAAAAATGTTTCTTTNATTGACGCCCCCGGACTAAGGCCTACCCCAGGAAGAGTTAGAGAGACTTTATTTAATTGGTTAGAACAAGATTTAACCGGTAAANTTTGTTTAGATCTTTTTTCAGGNTCTGGTGTCATTGGNTTTGAATCCCTCTCCAGGGGAGCTAAAAATGTTGTTATGATTGAAAAATCTCCTCAAGTTTTTAAAATGATTCAAGAAAATCAAAAACTCCTTCAAGCAGATGGAGCAGTTCTTCACCTCACGGATGCGCTCACGTTCCTTGAAAAGAATACTACTAAGTTCGATATTATTTTCTGTGATCCACCTTTTAATGAGAGCTGGGAAGATAAATTATTTCCTCAATTAGCTAACCATTTATCAGAGGATGGGCTAATATACTTTGAATCAGAAGCTAGCATAAAAGAATATAGCGTATTTAATATTGCAAAAAAAAGAAAAGCGGGTAATGTCTTTTATCATCTTGTTACATTAAAAAATAATGACTCAATCTAACCCATCTATTGCCATTTATCCTGGAACGTTTGACCCGATTACATTAGGNCATGAGAATATTGCCCATCGTGCCACAAGAATTTTCGATAAAATTATCGTAGCTGTCGCCTCTAATCCAAGTAAAAAATGTTTTTTCTCTTTTGAGGAGAGGGTAGGCTTAGTTAAGGCTGTATTTTCTGAGCATAAAGCAATTGAAGTTATTGGTTTTAATGGGCTTTTAATGGACTTTGTTGAAGCGCAAAATGCGCATGTAGTAATTAGAGGACTCAGAGCTGTTTCTGATTTTGAATATGAGTTTCAATTAGCAGGCATGAATCGTAAATTATATCCAAATGTTGAAACGCTTTTTTTAACACCTTCCGAGCAATTTACTTTTGTCTCCTCTAGCTTAGTGAGGGAAGTCGCTACTTTGGGCGGAAATATAGAGCAATTTGTATCTCCAATCGTCAAGGAAGCCATGAAAAAAACTGGACGTTAATCATGGCTTTAATGATTACGGANGAATGTATTAACTGTGACGTATGTGAGCCTGAATGTCCAAATAATGCAATTTATCAGGGCATTCNCATTTACGAAATTAATCCCCAGTTATGTACAGAATGTGTTGGGCATTTTGATAGGCCTCAATGTCAGGAGGTATGTCCCGTTGATTGCATTCCTCTCCATCCGGAATATAAGGAGTCTAAAGAAGATCTTATGCTCAAATATCATCACCTGCAAAAAGACAAAGTAAATTAGCTATGCGCGTCCTTCATACTATGATTCGTGTCAGTGACTTAGAAAAATCAATCACTTTTTATACTAATATTTTAGGCATGAAACTCTTAAGGCGTCATGAATATCCGGATGGGAAATTTACATTAGCCTTTGTGGGATTCGGGGATGAAAAAGACCATGCTGTAATTGAGCTTACTTATAATTGGGGTGTTACAACTTATGATAAAGGTAACGCCTTTGGGCATATTGCAATCGAAGTTGAAGACGTATATAAAAGTTGTGAGCTAATTAAAAGTAAGGGTGGAAAAGTTATTCGGGAGGCCGGCCCGATGCAACATGGGGCAACGGTCATTGCTTTTATTGAAGACCCAGATGGCTATAAAATTGAATTAATTCAAGCAGGCACTTTTTAATCAATCAAACAAACCTTTCATTTTATCAAGCCAACCTTTCGACTTTGGGCTGTGCTTGCCTCGATCTAACTGATTGATCTCTTCAAGTTCTTTTAATAATTCTTTTTGTCTATCTGTGAGCTTTACAGGAGTTTCTATAGAAACATGACAATGAAGATCGCCAGGTACATTTTGTCTTAATGGCTTAATGCCTTTGCCTTTTAATCTGAAAACAGCACCTGTTTGTGTTTCAGCAGGAATTTTCATTTTTGCATGTCCATCTAAAGTCGGCACTTCAATTTCGCCACCAAGGGCTGCAGTAGAAAAACTAATTGGCATTTCGCAATGCAAATTTCCACCATCACGTTCAAATAAATCATGTTTCTTAAGATGAACTACAACGTAAAGATCTCCCGGGGGACCGCCATTAATCCCAGACTCACCTTCACCTGACAATCGAATTCGATCGCCTTCATCTACACCTAAAGGAATTTTAACGGATAGTGTTTTAGTTTGTTTGACACGACTAGCTCCATGACAAGTCGAACAGGGCTCTTTGATAATTTTTCCTGTTCCATGACACTTAGGACATGTTTGTTGAACAGAGAAAAACCCTTGCTGCATTCGAACTTGGCCATGACCATTACATGTATCACAAGAGACGGGTTGTGTACCAGGTTTAGCGCCAGTTCCTTTACATGGCTCACAAGAAGTCATAACAGGAATACGTATTTTTGTTTCCGTGCCCTTTGCCGCATCTTCTAAATTGATTTCCATGTTGTAACGAAGATCAGCTCCACGATATACATTAGACTTTTGACCGCCACGACCCCCGCCAAAAATATCACCAAAAATATCACCAAAGGCATCATTAAAGTCCGAATACCCTGCAGATCCAGAGCCACCCATGCTTGGATCTACACCTGCATGACCATACTGATCGTAACTTGATCTTTTTTGTGAGTCCGAAAGTATTTCGTAAGCTTCTTTGGCTACTTTAAAATTTTCTTCAGCTTTTGGATTATCAGGATTGCGATCAGGATGAAATTTCATCGCAAGCTTGCGATAAGCTTTTTTTATTTCATCTTCTGAAGCGTCACGAGATACACCAAGAGTCTCGTAATAATCTTTTTTGGTCGCCATGATATTTTTTTCAAAAAGCAAAACAACATCAGAATTTATGATGTTGTTTTAGTGGTTAAAAGTTATTTATCTTGTTTGTCTTGTTTTACTTCTTCAAATTCAGCATCCATAACTTCAGCATCAACCGTTTTTTCTTCCTGAGGTGCTGAGTCAGCGTTAGGTTGTTGAGTTTGTTGTTCAGCATATATTTTCTCACCTAGTTTTTGCGATGACTCCATAAGCTCCTTAGTTTTAGCCTCAATCTCTTCCTTGTTGTCAGTCTTCAAAGACTCTTCTAAAGATTTTATAGTAGATTCAATTTTTTCTTTTTCTGCAGCATCTAATTTATCCCCATGGTCAGTGATTGATTTTTTTACTGAATGAATCATGCCATCTGCAGCGTTTTTAACATCCACAAGTTCTCTAATTTTACGGTCTTCATCAGCGTATTTAACTGCATCATCTTCCATTTTTTTAATTTCTTCTTCGCTAAGTCCACTATTTGCTTTGATCGTGATCTTATTTTCTTTACCGGTAGCTTTATCTTTAGCTGATACATGCAAGATACCATTGGCATCAATATCGAATGTCACTTCAATTTGCGGCATACCTCTTTGTGCTGGAGGTATATCAGTCAAATTAAATTGACCTAGGCTCTTATTGCCTGAAGCAATCTCACGCTCACCTTGAAGCACATGAATTGTCACAGCATTTTGATTGTCTTCCGCTGTTGAGAATACTTGAGATGCTTTCGTAGGGATTGTTGTATTTTTCTTAATAAGTTTAGTCATGACACTTCCTAGTGTTTCAATCCCTAAACTCAAAGGAGTTACATCAAGCAGCAATACATCTTTTACATCGCCTTGAAGAACGCCCCCTTGAATTGCAGCGCCCACAGCTACCGCTTCATCAGGATTCACATCTTTTCTAGGCTCTTTGCCAAAAATATCTTTTACCTTCTCTTGGACTTTAGGCATACGGCTTTGTCCACCTACTAAAATGATATCTGCTATGTCGCTACCAGTAACGCCCGCATCTTTCATTGCAACTTTGCAGGGCTCAATTGTTCTTTCAATAAGATCATCGACAAGAGATTCAAATTTTGCGCGCGTGATTTTTACGACAAGATGTTTTGGGCCGCTTGCATCAGCAGTAATATAAGGAAGATTAACTTCAGTTTGTTGACTGCTTGAAAGTTCAATCTTTGCTTTCTCAGCGGCTTCTTTAAGTCGTTGCTTAGCAAGTAAGTCGTTTCTCAAATCGAGTCCGTTTTCTTTTTTAAACTCATCTGCCAAGAAATCTATTAAGCGATTGTCAAAGTCTTCACCACCAAGGAATGTATCTCCGTTTGTTGATAGCACTTCAAATTGATGTTCGCCATCAACAGTAGAAATTTCAATAATTGATACGTCAAAGGTCCCGCCACCTAAGTCGTATACTGCAATCTTTCGATCACCCTCTTGTTTATCTAAACCAAAAGCAAGTGCGGCTGCGGTAGGCTCATTGATAATACGTTTAACTTCAAGGCCTGCGATTCGGCCGGCATCTTTAGTTGCTTGGCGTTGACTATCATTGAAGTAAGCAGGCACTGTAATGACAGCTTCTGTGACTTCTTCACCTAAATAGTCTTCAGCCGTTTTTTTCATTTTTCTTAAAACTTCAGCTGAAATTTGAGGGGGAGCCATTTTTTGATCACGCACTGTTACCCAGGCGTCACCATTGTCAGCTTTTGAAATTTCATATGGCATTAAAGCAATATCTTTTTGAACTTCTTTTTCTTCAAAACGGCGACCAATTAATCGCTTTACAGCATAAAGTGTATTTTTTGGATTTGTTACTGCCTGTCTTTTTGCTGGCGCGCCCACTAAGATTTCGCCATCATCTTGATAGGCAATAATTGAAGGGGTAGTCCTAGCGCCTTCTACATTTTCAATCACCTTAGGCTTTCCGCCTTCCATGACAGCCACACAGGAGTTTGTTGTTCCTAAGTCAATTCCGATAATTTTAGCCATTTTTTTTCCTTAAAAAATCTGTTTAATTTGTTAAATCTATAATTGGGATGATCTTGAATATTTCAAGAGCTTATGTATTTTTAGTTTTAGAAACGGTTACTAATGCGGGTCTTATGACTCTTTCGTTCAATAGATAACCTTTTTGAAGCACTGTTAAAATTTTATTTGGCTCTTCTTCCGATTCCACCATGCTAATCGCTTGATGCTGATTAGGATCAAATTTTTCACCTAATGCGTTAATCTCATTGATTCCAAATTTTTCAAATACATTAATTAATTGTTTTTGTGTAATTTCAACACCATTCTTGTAGCTTTCGAGGTTCGCATTTTCAACAGCAAGGGCAGCGTCAAGGCTATCTTTGACAGACAGCAATTCGCCACTAAACCTTTCTAATGCAAATTTTCTAGCTTTATCAATATCTTCAACAGAACGCTTTCTTATGTTTTCACCCTCAGCTTTAACATAAAGAANCTGTGCTTCAGCTTCAGCTAATTTTTCTTCTAGGAGATTTAGTTTTTCTTCTAGATTATTTGTAGTTGATTGATCTGAATGGTTTTCTGATTCGTCTGCGGATACATTGTTTTTCTCTTCTGCGTTCATATTTTTACCTTTTAAATCTTTTAAAGATGCTACGGATTAAAATAAATTTGGGGGTGAAGTAGTAAATTTCAAGGGGTAGAAGTTAAATAATTGCTTCAATTTGAGAAATCGTGGATTCGGGGGTAGGTGTCACACCTATCTCACCTAGATTAACTGACGGCACCTTAATGTTGGGATAAACACCAGTGAGGTAAGGGTTGCTGTCCAAATAAAGACCAATAGTTGGAATGCCTAACGCATTGCCAAGGTGGGTGAGGCCAGAGTCAACGCCTATGAGACATTTAGCCCCTGAAATAATATTAGCGAGATCACTAATATTCATTTTAGGCAGCACCAAGGAATTGGTTGAGGCTTTGCGGAGAGATTTAGAGAAATGATATTCCTCAAGATTACCCCATGGTAAAAGAACTCTTAAGCCTAGGACATTAAAAAACTGAATAACTTTGAGCCAATGTTCCATGGGCCATTGTTTTGATTTTTTGCTAGATCCATGAATCAGAACGACATAGCGCTCCGAAAGATTAAAGTTGTTGATATTATGAATCTCTAATCCAAAATGAGCTGACTGATCTAATAATTCGTATTGAAAACATTTAGAAGCTAATTCTCGATTGCGAACAACTGCATGAATTTGCTTTGATACGGGATGTGTGTGTTTATAAAAGTAAGAGGCAGCAGCTTCTCGGATAGAGGCTTTATCAAAACCATGAATATCCCCACGGGTAAATAAAGTAAAAAAAGCACTTTTTAAAAGACCCTGAAAATCAATAATAATGTCGTAATGATTTTCTCGGATAGCTTTAATTGATTTATAAAGCCCAATCCAAGTTGATTTTTTTCTAAGATTTTTTTTCCATGATCTAAGAGAGATCGTTATGACAGAGTTAACACCTGGATGAAGTCTTGGCACATCTGCGAAGGATTCCTCTACCAGCCAATCAATAGAGCTCTCAGGGACAAAATACTTAATATCATTAATGACAGGCAAACAGTGAATAACATCGCCTAGTGAGGATGTTTTAATGATAAGTATACGAACCATATAGAGAATTTTCTCATATAAATCAATGCCTATAAATCATTTATATAATTAATTAATATTTAATCGTTTGACGCTTACTGAGTGTTTCTAGGATAATCTGTTATAGAAAGAAATTTTTATTCATTCAACTAAACGAATCTATTTAATGAAACATTCCATAGTCGAAATTACCGAAAGAATTAAAGAAAAAAGTAGACCAACACGTCTTGCTTATTTAGCTCGCATAGATGCTATGCTTCAAAGGCAGCGAGGAGCAGATCGCCTCGGCTGCGCTAACGTTGCACATGCAATCGCTGCTCTACCTAAAAACGATAAATTAAGAATTGTTAGCGAGAAGAAACCTAATATTGCAATTGTGACGGCTTATAACGACATGCTCTCAGCACATAAGCCTTATGAAAATTACCCTTCAATTATTCGCGATGAAGCGAATAAGCTCGATGCTACTGCTCAGGTGGCTGGAGGCGTGCCCGCTATGTGTGATGGCATTACACAAGGCGAGCCAGGCATGGAGTTAAGCTTATTTTCTCGAGATACCATTGCGATGTCATCAGCAATTGCTTTGTCACATGATGTATTTGATGGCGCTCTCATGTTGGGTATTTGCGACAAAATTGTCCCTGGCTTATTAATCGGCGCATTGCATTTTGGTCATTTACCTACAATTTTTGTACCCGCAGGACCAATGTCTACCGGCATTGATAACACTTCAAAATCTAAAGTACGTGAAAAATATGCACAAGGATTAGTGGGGCGCGAGGAGTTGCTGGCTTCTGAGTCTGCCGCTTATCACGGGGAGGGTACATGTACATTTTATGGTACCGCGAACAGTAATCAAATGTTAATGGAAGCTATGGGGCTTCATATTCCAGGCGCTGCATTTATCCATCCACGTGAAGATATTAGAGAAGAAATTACTCGAGAGTCAGTAAGATCTCTAATAAACATCATTGGAAGTAAACAGAAGAAGCCAATTGGAAAATTGGTAGATGAGCGAGTCATAGTCAATGCAATGGCAGCATTACTAGCGACAGGTGGATCAACAAATCATCTTATTCATTGGGTTGCGATTGCAAGAGCTGCAGGAATTATTATTGACTGGACAGATTTCCATGATCTTGCAAAGTCGACGCCATTATTGGCAAGTATTTATCCAAACGGCAAAGCTGATGTAAATGAATTTCAAACTGCAGGCGGGCCTGCATTTGTGATTCGTGAACTCATTGAGACTGGATGCATGTATCCNGATGTTATGACTATCAGCGAAGGCGGCTTGAAAGAATATACAAAAAAACCTAGTAAAGAAAAGGGCAAACTTATTTGGACTGATCTTCCTAAAAAAAGTGGTGACGAAACTATTGTCAGAACTGCAGATCATCCATTCAGCGAGTCAGGNGGACTTAAATTATTAAATGGCAATCTTGGACGATCAGTCATTAAAATTTCTGCGGTGCCAGAAGATCGATATATTATCGAAGGCCCTGCAATTATTTTTGATACACAAGAGGAGCTTCTAAGTGCCTTCGATAGAGGAGAGCTTGAAAAAGATTTTGTTGCAGTCGTAAGATTCCAAGGGCCTAAAGCGAATGGAATGCCAGAGTTGCACAAACTGACGCCACCNTTAGCTGTGCTTCAAAACAAAGGGTTTAAAGTGGCTATAGTTACAGACGGAAGNATGAGTGGTGCTTCAGGAAAAATTCCAGCCGCAATTCATTTAAGTCCAGAGGCTTCAGCAAATGGACCTATTGGAAAAATCCGTAATGGCGATACGATTCGATTGAATGCGTTGGTAGGNACTCTCAACGTTTTAGTTGATGAAGATACATGGCATGAAAGAGAATATGAAACACTCTCAGACAAACATAGAAATGATAATGCNCATGATATTGGCCGCGAGTTATTCGCTGGNATGAGAAAAAATGTGCTATCTGCCGAAGAAGGGGCAGTCACATGGCTTTAATAATATAAGGACAATATGAAGACATTAGATTTAGCAAATTATGGACCAGTGATACCGGTCATAGTGATTGATAAAGTTGAAGATGCTGTGCCTATGGCAGAGGCTCTTCTTGCAGGTGGTATCAAAGTGTTAGAAGTAACTTTAAGAACTGCATGCGCCATGGAGGCCATGGATAGAATTATCAAGCATTTGCCAGAAGCTATTGTTGGCGCTGGCACAGTAAGAACTAAAGCAGATGCTTCAGCTGCAAAATCAATTGGTTGTCAGTTTGCAGTGAGCCCAGGCTATACAAGTGAACTAGGAAAGCATTGTTTAGATATTGGATTACCTTTATTACCTGGTGTGTCTACAGGTAGCGAAGTCATGATGGCCAATAATGATGGTTATTATTTCTTAAAACTTTTCCCTGCGGTTGCAGTAGGTGGTATTAATCTTCTAAAGGGATTTGCAGGTCCTTTTTCTGACGTTAAGTTTTGCCCAACAGGTGGTGTAACTGTTCAGTCAGCATCAGACTTTTTGAGTCTTCCTAATGTCCCTGTCTGTGGCGGAACCTGGCTGACTCCAAAAGATCTTGTCGCAAATAAAAATTGGGTAGAAATTACAAAGCTAGCAAAAGAAGCTAGTGCGATTAAACGTCTTTAGCGTTATTAAAAATAATGCTTCCTATTTCCCAATATAAAACAATCTTATTTGATTGTGATGGGGTTGTCCTAAATTCAAACTTCCTAAAAATAGAAGCATATCGCTTAACCGCACTAGAATTTGGAGCATCTGAAGAAGATGCTATGAAGTTAGTTAACCATCACATCGAATATACCGGCATATCTAGAAATATTAAATTTACCTATTTCTTAGAAACCATTCTTAAAAAGCAAGCAGATGAGTCATCAATGAATCATCTTCTAAAACAATTGAACATTGAAGTCGAGAGACTCCTTGAAAATTGTGATATTGCTGAAGGCCTTGAAAGGCTCAGAGAAAAAACAAAACAGGCTCACTGGATGATTGTATCCGGTGGCGATCAAGAAGAAATTATTCGGCTCTTTTCCAGAAAATCATTATTAAAATATTTTGATGTTGGTATTTTTGGAAGCCCTGATTCAAAAGAAGAAATTGTGGCGCGTGAATTAAAAAAAATAACAGGGCAATCGCCCGCTCTATTTATTGGAGATTCAAAATATGATTACCAAGTTGCAAAGAAGAATAATTTAGATTTTATTTTTTTAAGTGGCTGGACAAATTTCTTCGAGTGGAAAAATTTTTGTGAAGAAAATAAAATTGAAGTCCATCAAAAGCTAGACGATCTCAATCACTAAATAAGTTTTTTAATAATCTCACTGGGCTTAATATTTTTTAAGCAATTAGTATGCTGAAGAGGGCAAACTCTTTCAAAACACGGGCTGCATGAGAGATCAAGATAGGCTAATTTTGCGTGCCGACTTAATGGTGGAGTTTTTTTAGGGTCAGAAGAGCCAAAAATAGCGACTTGTTTAATATTTAAACTTGCCGCCACATGCATAAGTCCGGAATCATTACTTAAAAATGATTGGCACAAACTCATTACATCAATNACTTCTTCAAGTTTAGTTTTGCCGATGAGATTAATCACTTTGTTTTTTGTGAGTCGATCTAATATTCTTCCTAAGTCTTGATCGTTTGTGGAGCCTAACGAGAGAACTTCCCATCCATTTTGTATAGCTTCATTTGCTACATCTGCAAAATACTCAATAGGCCACCTTTTAGATTCACCGTACTCTGCTCCAGGAGCGATACCAAGAACTTTTTTAAACCTACTTAATTTACCTGCCAAAATTCTTTTACCCTGACTGGGCTTCGAGATTAGTCTTGTAGACAAATTAACTTTAGTATTTTTCGATTTTGGTGCAAGGGCTAAAAATTGATCAACTGTTCTATACAGTGAAGAATCTTTTTTAATGCAATCATTAATTAAAGCAAAGCGCATTTCCCCCAAAAAACCAGTGCGCTTTGGAATGCCAGCGAAAAAAGGGATCAGTGCTGACTTAAATGAATTTGTTAAGACAATAGCNTGCGAATAACCTTCNAACCTCAAAACTTTAGCNATCTGATAACGCTTGAGTATATTTAGCTCNCCATGAGAAAAAGGTAATGAAATGGATTGATCTACCTCAGGCATTCTAGATACTAAGGGAATTGTCCAAGTAGGAGAGGCTACGTGAAGCTTGCTATTAGGATAAATATCTTTAATGGTCTTAAATAGCTTTTGTGCGATAACCATATCACCAAGCCATGATGGTCCAATAATGAGAATTTTTTTTGGGTTCAAAATCTTAAGAGATTTTTTTGATGATAGCACTCGTGCTTCTACCAGGAACAACAGAAACTAATTCAACTTTGCCATGCCATTTTTTTAATTCTTTATGACCTACAACTTGATTTTTTTTATAATCACTACCTTTAACTAAAATATCAGGCTGAATTTTTTTTATTAAATGAAGCGGTGTAGTTTCGCTAAAAATGATAATACTATCTACAGAAGAGAGGGCTGAAAGTACTCTCGCTCGATCTTCTTGGTGAATCACAGGCCTTGATTTGCCTTTTAGCTTTGTGACCGACGAGTCACTATTAAGCGCTAAGATAAGTATGTCACCTAATTTTTTTGCTTTTTCTAGATAAGTCACGTGACCTGCATGAAGAATATCAAAGCAGCCGTTTGTGAATACAATTTTCTTTTTCTGTTTTTTCCAAATCAGAACTTGCTCCATGAGCCGCGAGAGGGAATGAATTTTTTTCTCTTGATCAGAATGCTTAGAACTTAAAGTTTCTATGAGGTTTTGAAGCGTAATAGGGATAGTGCCTAATTTACCAATTACTATACCTGCAGCTACATTTGCAATATTAAGACAATTCTCAATAGGCATCTTGGCAATCATGCACGCTGCAAGCGTTGCAATAACTGTGTCGCCCGCTCCTGATACATCAAATACCTGCTGTTGATTGACGGCAGGCAAATTTTTAATAGTATTTTTCTGCACTAAATCAATACCATCCTCTCCTTTTGTCATGGCAATAAATTGCAAATTAAGAGATTTTTTTAATTTTAGAAGGGGCGTTAAAAAGTTCGTATTTTTTGTGACATGAATATGGCAAGCTTCGATAGCTTCTTTTTTGTTTGGAGTTATCGCAGTTGCATTTTTATATTTACTGTAGTCAATCCCTTTAGGATCAACTAGGACAGGTATTTTTTTTGATTTTGCAAGTTTAATAACATGCTGGCATAACGCTTCACTTAAAACCCCTTTTGCATAGTCTGACAATATAACAATAGAAGGCTTTTTATTAAGGAGCGTTGATATTCTTTTAATCAGCGGTTTAGAATCAATCAAATCTGCTGTTGCCTCTTGATCAATTCTCATCATTTGTTGATGTTCACCAATAATCCGCGTTTTTGTAGTTGTAGGATTCTTGTCTTTGACAATACCATCTACACCAATATGATTTTTTTTGAGAATATCAAGTAACTTTTTACCATCTCCATCATCACCAATTTGGCCAGCTAAAATTGTTTTGATACCTAACTGAGCTAGATTAGCTGCGACATTGCCTGATCCACCAATGCGATCAAATGACTCCTTTAATCTGACAACTGGCACTGGAGCTTCGGGAGAGATTCTTGAGACGCTACCTATTAAATAGCGATCTAACATTAAATCACCAACCACTAAAGCCCACTGATTTTTTGCGTTAAATTTATTTTTAATGATATCAATTTCACTCATGGGCTATTGACCTTCATCAATGAGTTCGCANATCGTATGTCCAATCAGAATATGCGCCTCTTGAATTCTTGCTGTTTCATTTGAGTCCACAACAATAGCGTGTTTTGATATTTTTTTAATGAGACCACCATCACTACCTGTTAGGCCAATTGTGATAGCGCCTAATGTATTGGCTTTTTCTAACCCTTTAATGACATTTTTACTATTACCTGATGTAGAAATGCCAATCACCACATCATTTTTTAAACATAGCGCTTCGATTTGTCTTGAAAAAATATGCTCATAGCCATAGTCATTTGCAACAGCAGTAATAATTGAAGTGTCTGTCGTTAATGCAATAGCTGGAAGGCCTTTACGTTCCTTTACAAATCTGCCTACAATTTCTGCCGCAATATGTTGACTATCAGAAGCGCTACCGCCATTTCCAAAAATAAGCACTTTACCCCCTGAGTGAAGTGTTTTTTTTATCAGACTTGCTATTTCACTTATCTGTGGAATGAGCAAAGTTAATTTTTGAATCGTCTTTTGATGCTTATTAAAAATAGATTCTATTTTTTTTAAATTTTCATTACTCATGCGTAAGTATCACTTTTAGTTAAATAATTTATTGCGTAATCTTTAATACCCTCTTCAATCGTATGAAAAGGCTTTGTATATCCAGCATCCTTTAGTTTTTTTATATTAGCCTCAGTAAAGTATTGGTATTTTCCCTTAAGATCATTTGGCATATCAATATATTTAATTGCATTTAGATCGCCCTTAATACTTTTCACAAGAGATTCTGCAAGCGCTTTAAAACTTGAGGCTTTTCCTGTACCTACATTATAGATACCTGAATGTTTTTTGTGACTTAAAAAATGTAAAACAGCTGCTGCTGCATCTTTTACATAAACAAAATCTCTTAATTGCATGCCATCTTTATAATCGGAACGATCGCTCTTAAAGAGTCTAATTTCACCTTCTGCTTTAAGTTGATTAAATGCATGAAATACAACGCTTGCCATTCTATCTTTATGATATTCGTTTGGACCATAGACATTAAAAAATTTAAATCCACACCATTGAGGAGGTGTTTTTTCTTTTGCAGTGACTTGCTGCACTACCCATTGATCGAAAAATTGTTTTGAATAGCCGTAAGCATTAAGAGGGTTTAGTTTCCTTAACTCTGATTCATTGTCATCATAGCCAAATTCGCCTCCGCCATAGGTTGCCGCGGAGCTTGCATAAAGGAAAGGCACGCTATGATCCGCTGCATAGCGCCATAGATTTTGACTGTAACGAATATTTTGATTTAAAAGCTTATTAAAATCAGTTTCGGTTGTAGCGCTGATAGCGCCCATATGAATGATAGCTTCAATCTCTTTTTTCTTTTCCAACCAAGGAAAAAGATCATCTTTATCAAGGTAATCAATATACGTTCGCTTGCTTAAATTATTCCGTTGATCTGGATGCTGAATATCATCGACGATGATGATATCTTTTTTATCGAGAATGCTATTAAGATGCCAAGCAATGACACTTCCAATCATGCCAGCACCACCCGTAAGTATTATCATAATATGATTGGCTTTAAATAATTAAGGCTGTTTCTTTTCAACAAGCGCAGCTCTTTTTTTAGTGACAGCTGAATTGTTAGCTTCTTTTTTAGCAGTCCAGTTTTTATCAATCCAACCTTGTAAATTTTCTAGAATTATACCTTGCATCGCATCGATCCAATCTGGATTGTCATTGAGAGCAGGGATATAACTAAAGCTTTTACCGCCGTGGCTTAAGAAAATGTGTCTACCTTCAATATTAATTTCTTCTAAGGTTTCTAAGCAGTCACTTGAGAATCCTGGACAAATAACATGAACATTCTTCTCTTTCTTTTTTCCTAGGTCAGCCATCATTTCAGCGTAATAAGGCTTTAGCCATTCGGCTCTTCCAAAGCGCGACTGGAATGAGACCACATATTCGTTCTCTTTTAATTTTAGAGCTTCGGCAAGTAAGCGAGCAGTTTTATAGCATTCACAATGATAAGGATCGCCTTGCATTAATGATTTTTTTGGGATGCCATGAAAGCTCATCACTAACTTTGAAGGCTTTCCATTTTTTTTCCAGAATTGCAGAATAGATAATTTAAGTGCATTAATATAAAGAGGATGGTCGTGATAATTCCTAACAGTTCTCACTGCAGGCACATTTCTTGTTTTAAGAAGAATGCGCCATAGCGCGTCCATTGCAGATGCACTTGATGAAGCAGCATACTGGGGATAGAGTGGAAGCAAGAGAATTTTAGTGCAATTTTTTTCTTTTAATTTGAGGACCGCATTTTTCATTGAAGGATTGCCGTAGGACATTCCTAATTCAACCTCAATGGGCTGAGATACTGACTTTTTAATTTTTAGGGTTAATGCTTTTGTTTGATTTGAAGCATTTACTAAAAGAGGAGAGCCTTTTTTAGTCCAAACTTTTGCATATTTTTTTGCTGAACTTCCTGGCCTAAAGACTAAGATAATGAAATGAAGTATCCAGCACCAAATAAATCGTGGCACTTCGACCACTCTTCGATCCATAAGAAACTGTTGTAAATATTTTCTTACGGCATGCGTGCTAAGAGAATCAGGGGTGCCTAAGTTTGCGAGGATAATCCCTATTTTTGGCGCATCGCCATGTTGGTATTGTGGTTCTTTTGTATAGTAATTCATTTTTAGTGTTGACTCAGTGCGTTAGAAAGAAGTTTTGCTGTGATATCGACAATAGGAATGACTCTTTCGTAAGCCATTCTTGTAGGACCAATCACACCTAGGGTACCTACAATTTCACCATCTGTTTCATATGGCGATGTAATAAGACTACATTCGTCTAGAGAAGAATATCCCGATTCATTTCCAATAAAGATTTGAATGCCCTCCCCAAGCTGGCTTTGATCAAGAAGTTTCATAAGCGCTGTTCGCTTTTCAAATATCTCAAAAATTTTTCTTAAGCCCGATATATTTTTTGCGAGTTCTTCAGATTGGATGAGGTTGTTTTGTCCTGTAATCACAATCGATTCACTCTCCGGAGAAATGACTTCATTACCGACTTCAATAGCTGCCGTCATAAGTTTAATCATATCAGCATGCATTTTAGATAATTCATCTACGAGCGTATCTTTGACTTTAGCAAAAGTATTACCACTAAAGTTGTGATTAAAATAATTTGCAGCCTCAACTAAGTCATCATGTGTGTAGTGCTTTTCGGTCATTACAATTCTGTTTTGAACATTACCGTCATTTGTGACAATGATGACAAGAATTTTTTTCTCAGACAGGCCAATAAACTCTAAATGTTTAAATGTTGTTTTCTTAACCTTAGGAATAAGAACTACACCTGCAAATTGAGTCAGTGTTGATAAAATATCGCGGCATTATTAATAATTTTTTTGTTGTCACCAATATTCATTTGGTCTTTTAATGAGCTAATTATCCTGTCATCCAAAGGTTTTACAGTAAGAAGAGAGTCAACAAAGAGTCTGTAACCCAATTGCGTAGGGATTCTGCCTGCTGAGGTATGGGGGCTTGTGATAAAACCAAGGTCTTCTAAATCTTTCATGGTATTTCGAATAGAAGCAGGACTTAAGTCAAGACCTGATGATTGAGAGAGAGTTCTGGATCCCACAGGCTGCCCATCACAAATATGTTGCTCAATGAGGGTTTTTAGAAGAATTTGGGCGCGCTTATCTAGCATCATCAAATAGAGTTATTCATATAAATCGATATGCTTTAAAATAGTCAGTAAAGCCTAATTTTCATAGTGTAATAAGCCATTCTAGCACGCACTACTTTTGTAAATGAATGCTTAATATACTAAGTTTTTCTTTATTAAATTGCTATATATTCTTACATCTTAAGTATGCTTTAATTCAATTATGAAAAGTCTCTTTAAATCAGTCGCAATTATCGGAAAATATGCGAGCGGAAGTGAATCTTCTGACATTGAATCCCAGCTTTTAGAGCTCGCTCAATATTTGACGAATAAGCATATCAATATTTTTATTGAGGCTAAAACACATCAGTCCGGAAAATTTCAAACATTTAAGGCTATTAATCTAGAAGAGATTGGTGAAAAAGCAGATCTCGCGATCGTTTTAGGCGGGGATGGGACGATGCTAGGCGTTGCAAGATCACTTGTGAATTTCGATATTCCATTAATAGGGATCAATCAAGGCCGTTTTGGATTTTTAGCAGATCTGAATACAAGTAATATGTTTGAATCCATTGATGAGATATTTCAAGGCTCATCTTATAAAGATAAAAGAATGCTTTTGCAGTCTAAAATTTTTAGAGACTCAAAATGTATCCACGAAGCGTTAGCACTCAATGATGTTGTAGTAAGAAGTGGCTCACGCTTAATCGAATTGGAAGTTTCTATTAATGGTAATTTTGTCCACAAACAAAGATCAGACGGACTTGTGGTGACAACCCCAACAGGCACTACTGCCTACGCGCTATCTGCTGGCGGCCCCATTCTTCATCCCGAATTAGAAGCGATTTCTATCGTGCCAATTAGCCCACATACTTTAAGCAATCGGCCCATCGCAGTGAGCAGCAATAGTGCTATTGAAATTCATGTGGTGAGTATGGATGAATCTTATTTAAGTATTGATGGACAGCTTAAAGTGCCTCTTGAGCTTCATGATCGCATTGAAATTATTCGTGCAGAAAAAATGATCACGTTTCT
>JGI25925J51416_10000023_pt1 | contig 27876 bp, 45 predicted proteins | sample LauGreFaBDMM15DN_2_FD_51416 | JGI IMG/M metagenome (IMG submission 51416) | reverse complement strand
GTGAAATAGCCATGATTTAGCTCCTTTTACAGACCAACAGCGTTGCTGTAAGAGTGGTATCCGGGGTTGAACTTCACCAGAATATCAGTATATGCGTCACCCACTGTGGAGAAGCCAACCATGTTTACAAAACCAACGACGCGGAAAGCGGCGGTAGTCGTAACAGCGGAAGCGCCAGCCACAACAGAAGCGGTAGAGTTACCTGTAGTTGTACTACCGGTAGCAACTGCGCCAGTGGAAAAGAACACGTTTGCACCCAGAGCAGCGATGGTAACAGTACCAGCAGACTGAACTTGGAACACAGTACGGTCGTCATCAATCACAAAAGCAACCGCATTCAGCGAACTGGCTGGGTAGTATTGTGAAAAAATGGTTTGACCTTGTGCGTTAACGTAAGAACAACCAACGAAAACACCAACAGCGCCGGTGTTAGCAGTGCCAACAGGGAAGCCGTTTGTAGTTGCGTCAGCGCCAGTAGCGGTAGCGATTTCGATGTAACCCGAGGTTGTAACATACACCAAACTTCCGTTATAGATGTTTGTGCCGTAACCAGCGGGGTTGATTGCAAACGAGCGAGTGCTACCTGCATAAGGTAGGCCACCCAACTCGTTTACGGCACGAAGGCCGTAGGGAGAAGCGGTAGATGCCATTTAAGGTCTCCTAAAAATTAAATACCTTTACCGAAAGTTACCTTGGTACTACGCTCTTTGAAAAGCGGCATACGTGGGTCACTCTCGCGCATGTACGTGTTATCTACAGAATTCATTTGAGTTTCCGCTTGTTGGCGGTAGTACTCGTCACGTTGTTCCGTAAATTCCACGGGTGTTTTGCATAACATCAATCCACCTACGACAACACTGTCTGGAAACTGGCCATCGGCCGTACCAAACAATCTAATCTCAGGATGGTCAGATGCCTTTACAGGCTCCCAGCCTTCACGTAGCTTCGAGGATAAATTTGTCGGATCATCTTTGCCAAGAATCGCGGTACGAATCCAGCGAAACGCATAACCCTCCTCCGGTGTGGGATCAGGTAGAAGCTGGGGTGGCAGCCACTTCGCTGGGCGAGTTGTGGTTGCGCGGGTATCGAGCTCGCGGCTCTTACGAATTTGTTCAGTCATAATTTATTTCCTCATTTCTTCCGCAACCTTACGAGCATAGAGTTCCAAAGGAACGCCGAGCCGCTTGGCGATGTTTACCTGCGTTTGTGTAAGTACGATCTTTCGAGGCGCAGTACTACGTGATGCTGGTGCAACTACATTTGATTTTGTTCGCTGAGAAGTTTTAGCATCAGCGGGTTCCTCTGCAAATGACTCAGGGAACCGTTTTCTCATGTCGGTGTCGATAGCATCGTAATATTCATCACTAGCCACAGGCACACCGGAATCTTTTAGGTCCTCATGAAGTATGAGAGCGTATGCTGCCATTTTTCGGTTGGTACCAAACCACGAGTTTTTATCTAACCAGTCGCGTGTTTTAGCATCAACTTCGGGCGCTTGAGGAGCCTGTTGTTGCGTTTGTACAGGATATTCTGTAGTTTGTAAAGGGGGCGGCTTAAAATTCTGTACTTTATCTGCACGAATTGCTGCGGAAGTCAGTTTTTCCTGCGCCTTTGTAATGGCGTCGGAGTCCCCAGCCTCGTAGGCGTCCTTGTAAGCCCGCTTGGCGTCCTCGATTTCCGAGGCTACCACCAGCTTAGCTTGGTCAATCAACGCTGTTTGGTTGGATGCCAACGACCCTTGCAGGCGTTTGTTCTCCTCCACAACAGATTGTGCGACCCGTACAGCCTCTTCACGCTCGCGCAAGGCCACTTCCTTGGCCCGACGCTCTTCGTGATACCCCTTATTCATGTGGGCAAGGCGGTCTTTTAGCTTTTGATCGCTATATTTGGAGAGTTCTTCCTCCGTTACGGGCTTGGGAGCTTCGCCTAGGGGGGTGCGGTGGCGGTCCTTTTCAGGGGTGTCGTCAACGATTTCGATCTCTGGCTCAGCCTCGGGTTCGACTACTTTCCCGCCGGCGCGAGGGTTTTTGGTACCTTCCTCGTCGGGAAACTCAAATTCAGTTTGTTCGATGCTCATGGCCGTTGTACTCCTCGTGGGTCTTGGATAACTGCTTCAACCGAGTCATCATTGATGAGTCGCCACTCGGTATTGTGGATTTTCATCCGTGTACCGCTGTTGGGACGTACCAAGATAAAGTCACCTACCTTGCAGCTTGGGCCGCTGGGGAAGCGTTTTTCGTCGGTAAAGGCGTCAGGGCCCATTTTGGCTACGAACAACACGGGGGACAAAAGCTCCTCGTGGTGCATCATTTGGCTGGTTTTAATCAGTCCGCTCTCTCCGATTTCTTCCTCGGCCTTGGGCAACATACACAGCAAGTGGTACGTAACCGGGTCTGGAATTTGTCGGGCCTTTTCTTCATCTGTGGCGTTGAGTACCCCAGACAAATCTACGGCGTTAACATTAAATTCTGACATTTGACTTCCTTACTTTCACGCATGGGGTTTAGCGTATTTCGGCGGGTAACCCCAGATAAACCCATCCAAACTCAGTCGTCCTGCTCTCCCTGTCGCAGGCGCGACACCATCTCAGATACACGGATTTGTGCTCGGGAGATACCCCGGATTTGCCCGCATAGCTCTTTGTACTCCGCGAAATCAGCTACTTTCCCGCCCGCAATAGCGGAAATAAGCATGTCTCGATCCTCGTTAAGCTGCTTCGTCAGCAGGTCCATTACGTTCTGTTCCATTTACGCTCCTTCCTTTGGGGGTTGGGGCGTGGCCAGCCGCTGCTCGTGCAGTTGTTGTTTGTGGGTGAGCCCCTGCTGGTGGGCCTGATTTTTGTGTTGTGCAGCCTGTGCCATCTGCTGCTGTTTCATACCCTGCTGCTGTTGGGCAACCTGCGCGGCCTGTTGCGCCTGCTGGGCTTGAATCTGTAGCTGCTGCTGGTGCTGCTGTTCAGCTTGTTGGGCCTCTTGCATTAGCTGCATGGGGTCCATACCGCCCTTGTCCGCCTCGAGCGCCAGCTTCTCGCGGTTGTTCGCGATGTCGGCGTCCACCTTGCGGGCCTTGGTATCAGCGTCCTGCTTCTTGATCTGAACTTCCTGCATCTGCAACTGGAGGATCGGGTCTTGGGCTTGCTGCTGAGCTTGCTGTTGTGCAGCTTGGGCCTTGTTGATGGTGAGCAACTGCTGCGCGGCTTGTGCGACCACGCGGGACAACTGGACCTCCAACTCAGGTGAGAGCTCCACGTCAGGTGTGGGCAACGGTGCGCCAAGGCGTTCTTGAATCTTCACGCGGTATGCGTAGCCAAGGTGTTCTGCAATGTGCGCCTGAATGGCAGCCTGCATCTGCGCCGCCATCGGGCTCTGGCCAATAGAGGCTGCGATCATCGGGTCTTGCATGAACGTGCTGTGTACCGCAATGTGTGCTTCGTGATCTTGGTAGATGAACGCCTTCGTGGGCTTGCCATTGAGGAACGCCATGTTCTCCGAGATCGGATCGCGGGGCTTCTGGTCGTCGTCGATGGGCACCAACTTGTCGGCGTTCTTAACACCGAGCACCTCAATCATCTGACGGTGCAGATGTGGGAGGTTGTAAATCTGCGGTGCGCTCTGGGCCAACTGAATGACCGCTTGGTACTGCATGATCCGCTGAGCCATGGTCGAACTGTTGGGGTCCGACACGGGAATAACTTCCACGAGGTCGTAGTCCGCTTGCTTCGCTTTACGATCGCCACCTTCAGGTGTGTAGTTGTAATCTTCAGGGGTGTAGTCACGGATGATTTCTTTGAGGAGCTTGAACTCCTGCTTCATCGAGTAGTGGACACGCGCCTGTACGGCCGACATAGTTTTCAACTGGCGCTCAAGCAGCGCAAGGGTTGTACCTACCGGAGCGTTCGCGCCCATGTCGCTGATGTTCATGTCGGAGATGGAGCCTAGGCGACGACCTTCTTCCGTGATTTGGTTCAGCAACGCCAATAGAACTTGGCTTGGCTCTTTGTATGGGAGCGCCATGATGTTGTCGCGGATCGTGCCGGAGGCAACGTCCACATCTCGGAACTCGCCGGGAGCGATCGGAGTGTCATCTCCTTTGACGCGCATACCCTTGGTCTTCATACCACCGGGCAAGTTCGACAGTGTGCCGGCGTCCACCAACTGACGAATCAGGGATGTACCTGCGCGCGCGTAGCCGCCGATCAAATGAATCAGACCAAGGCCGTAGGCTCCGAACCCGGGCACATAGGTGTACTGTACGAAGTGCTGGCGTTTCTGCTCGAGCTCGTCGTCTTTGTTCCAGTTACGGCGGATGGCCAACACCTCTGAGGTGCCGCGTTCAATCGTAACAATGTAAGGCAGTGCGATCTCATCGTCGTCCTCATACCCGGGCAGGTTGTAGTCAACGTGAATCTCAAGAATCTGATAGCGCTCGTCGTCAGTCAGCGTATAGCCTTGGCCTTCCGCTTTCTTCTTCTCCACGTCAGTGTGGATCGGTTCTGGGTCAGACAACTCGATGTCGCGGTAGAACCCTGCCACCTGCAGCTTACGAATGTCGTTTTTTGTCTTGCGCATCACATGGGTAACACGCTCGGCCGTCTGAGTGCTAGACGCTCCATAAGGAATAATAATATCCTCTGCAGGGATGTACATCGACACCTGCCGGCCCAGTGCTGGGTCGTAGTAGACCTTCTTGAACGCCGATCCTGCCAAGCCCAAGCTGTACAGCATGCGCTCATGCTCCGGGCGATACTCGAGCATCACCTCAGTCAACTGGTAGTTCATGTCGTCGCGGACACGCTCTGCAGCCTCGGTGGTTTCTGGGTTCTCTTCACCAATGATCCGAGTCTTGACGGGGCCCTGCGCGGGGAAGCTCTCAGTAATAGTTTCTGACTGGAACCTGATGGCCGCTTCTGTGAGGATTGTGGAGTACACACCACAGGCACCTAGCCACGGCTCGGTACGCTCTTCGTAGTTCATGCCCAAGACCTCAAGGCCCTTGACATACATCTCCACCCAATCTTTGCGCGACTGGATATCCGTATCCACCAGATCAATCAACTCACTGGCCAGCTTCTGCAACTCACCGTCGTCCATCTCCTCGGCTAAGTTTGCGTCGAACTCTTCTTCGGTATGAGGGAGAATCTCAATCTCCATGCCGCCCGCTTTAATAGTCGTTGACTCAGGATTCTCGATTTCAATTTCGATATCTGGTTCGGTGGCTCCTGCGTCAATACCCATAGGGGCTTGGTACAGGGCGGGGCTCATGCTGTTGGTTGCCATATTATTTCTCTCGTTTGCTTAGTAGAAAGACATTCGGTTGGGTTTCCGAAATGACTCATTATCCTCGTGGTCGGTGGTCAAGCGCAATAGCCCACCCTTGCGGATACGCATTAAGGCCAGCGTCATTGTATCCACCTCGTCGTCGTGCTCGCCGGCCGGGAACGCCAGAATCTCCTCGACCGTGGCTGCCGCCCAAGCGTTCTCAGGGAACCACACATGGCCAGAGGCGAACATGTCCGTCACCGCGTTCAACCGCGCGATCTTGTCCTGCCCTTTCCCCGGGCTGAAGTCCTGCACGAATATACCCGACCTGCGCATCTCGTCAATGAGCGGCTGCCCACTGGCTTTCGCCTCGACGATCACACTGTCTGGCTGCCACTCCTCGAACTGCTCGTGGGCCATCTTCTTTAACTCCGGGAACTCGTACTTCCCCTTGACCTTGTTGAGCAAGATGACGTTCTCCGTCCCGTCCTCCTCGTTTGTCCATGTACCCCACGTATGGCACACAGAATAGTCAGACCGCTGCTTAGTAGTAAGCGCCGTATCGTATGCCTGCACAATGAAGTTAATCGGCGGCGGGTCGTCCTTGGGCCACCACTTAATCCACTCCCGTTTGACGATCGCAGCCTCCGATGCCGTCGGGTTTTGTTGGTACTGAGCGAACCACTGCCACATGATGTGGTGCATTGACGCCCGGGTTTGCTGCAGTGCCTCCAGAGACCACTGCTCCGGCCAGATGGACTTCTCTTCAGGTGTGTTCTCGTTTAGGATAGCTGGGAAATCAAAGGCTTCGTAGTTGTCCCCGCCCTCATTCATGGCGGAATCCTTGAGCAGCCGGCCAATCAGGTCCCGCTGGTGCCACCGGGTATGCAGAACACAGATTTTCCCCTCGGGCATCAAGCGCGTACGCAGGCCGGCACTGAACCACTCGTACGTATTGTCCAAGGAATTGGTGTTTCCGGACTTAATGTCCTGCTCAGACAGCGGATCGTCGGCAATTATGAGGTGAGCACCCCGTCCAGCCAGCGCACCACCCACACCAATGGAGAAATACTCGCCTCCCTTGGTCGTATTCCACTGTCCAGCGGCCTTAGCGTCGCTTGCGATCGCCGTTTGGGGGAAAATTGCCTTGTATTCGGCAGTATTAATCAAATTTCGCACTTTTCTAGCCATAACCAGCGCCAAATCAGCCGTGTGGGAGGCCACAATGACCTTGTGATCGGGGTGTTTGCCTAGATACCATGCAGGGTAGTAGATCGAAATCATCTGGGACTTGCCCATACGCGGTGCCATGCTCACAGCGATCCGGTTTTTGGTGTTCTGCTCCACGTCCATCAGCAGATTGCCCAGCTTTTTCAGGTGAACACCGAACTTATACGTCTTATCAATAGCCGCTATAAACGCAAGGAAGTCCGTCTGGGCCATGGTCACCCGCTTGCGCTCCTCCAACTCGTCAAACATTATCAGGAGCTCGGCTGCTTCATGCCGTGGCATGCCCTTTATGATCTTTTCGATGATCTCGGGGGTTAGCTCCAAGTTGGTATTCATACGTGCCTTGGCATCATCGGCCGACCACCTCTGTGATATCTAAGCTAACTTTCTGGGTGGGCTGGTATGGCGTGGCGGCTTCTGCTTCGACTACCCGGGTGAGGCGCTCGCGCAGCAACTGCTCCAATTCTTCCGTGGGCCGGTGGCGCATCGTAATCTCAGTCTTGTCTGTGAACAATCCAACGTCGCTGATCTTGCCCAGCATCTCAAGTGACTTTAGACGAACCCGTGGGTCTGCATTGGCAGAATCCAAGATGAGCTTGTTGGTTATATATGTACGTAGCTGCGCAGCAGACTTAACTACGATGTGGTCGTATTCTTGCAGGAGCGCTCCAAGGTGAGCGATGACCTCTGGCTTGGCCAAGTCTATATCAGACGCAAGTTGTTGCCCGGTAAAAATAGCCCGGGATGTGTTCATGTTCTCGTCAGAGATTTCGTTCGGCAGTGAGTCGGTATCTACAAGTGCGGCGAGAGCAGCAGCCACTCTGGTATCTAGGGACTCGAAAGTCGGGGCGAATTCAGCAAGCGGAACATCAGTATCTATGGAGACAGGGTACATGGCGAAGTTGTGCAGCCTAAGTTGGGCGGATTGTATAGTATTTTTTTCGAGGTGTGTTTTATTTTGGTACCCGGGGGGTCGCCTATATTGAGGGGGGTGGGGTAGCGCCGTTTAGAATTTAGACTCCACTACGGATTTAGTAGCGTACGCGGACTCCACTACGACTATAGGAGTTATCAAGGGACCTTTTGGTTGTGGTCGTCAATCGGGCACTCAGTGTATATACAGGTGAGGAGTCCCTTCGTACAAAAGGCGGGATGGGGTCGGGGTGGGGTCAGAGTTATATCAATATATGTTTGCTTAATTCTAAGGAACGGGTTATAATCGAATCATCGGGCAACGCTTACTTTCAAGCACCCCGATAAATTGGAGTACCTTATGACAATGTTCAATGAATCAACTACCGCAACTGTTAACCCGCTTTCATTTACAAACCATGTGCTAATCACCGCATGGGAAAATATCGCCGCCGCAACGCAAGGCGTTGAAACCGCCATGCAAAACCATGCGGAAATTTACATCGATTCGATTCAATATGTAATGGATTCAATGCGAGCGAATCAAAAAGAACCAATGGCGGAGTTCACCAAGGGAACCGCCGTCAAGAATCAAGCGCGCCGCGATATCAAGGATATGTTTACCGCGTTTGCAAACGATGGATTGATTGAACAATCCACCGCGAATATGCACGCAAGCGCATATTGGGCATGTTACATTGCGGGCGAGAAATTCAATCCCGCCGCCGTGCAAAACAAAAGCAAGGCAAATGTAAAATCCGGCAAAGCCAAAACAACAAGTATTGCTGACTTGGGCAAAGCGTTAGCCAAAGCGTTGGAAATGGCGCGTACCTTAAAGCAAACGGAAACCGCCGCCGCTTTGCTCGATATGGTTTTGGAAATTGACCCCGAATTCACCGAATAAACTTATATCGGATATAACTTTCTAACCAACCACCCCGCCTCGGCGGGGTTTTTTTGCGCCCGTGATTTACTATCACTACTATCAGCGGGTGAGTTGGCATAGGTGAGTGAGCGTGAGCGTGTTACGCATGTTACAGGCTGTTACAATTTGCCTGTAACAAAGCAAAGGCAAAATCCAAAATAAAAAAGCCAATGAAATCAATGAGTTAGAGAGAGTATATATATTATATTTTTTTATTTTTAGTGTATGTTACAGTGTTACAGGCTTTTTGGCTCTCGAATCCAAATATCGGTTTTTGGGCGCAGGTATAGCAGGTATCACGAAATATTTTGAGTTTGGGTTCATACATTCGTGTTTTTCCGGAAACACCCCAAAAACCCTGTAACATGCGTAACACTGTAACAATCCAGCATTGGCGCGGCTTCCAGCGTTACAGCACCCTTTTTACCCCTGTAACACCTGTAACATGAAATATGATATATACTACAACTCCCTGAACTTATATCGATATAACTATGACCAAACTACTGTCACTCGACCTACCCGACACCTTCGCAGATGCGTTGGCGAACTCCCACGAATCCAAAGACCTGCACATGGCTGCTGCGGCTGCACTGATGGCATGGGTCAAGCGAACCCCACAACCCGCCTATGCCAAACCCGACCTAGCCAAACGAGATGCGGAGATTGTGGAGAATGTATTGCAGAAGCACCAAACCCGTGCCAATGTAGCGCGGGCGTACAACCTATCCGAAATCCGCATCCATCAGATTATTGCCAAGCACAAGAAGGGGACACCCTTACAGGGGGAAACATATATCTGATATAACTTCGGTTTGGGGCTTGACAAGCCCCTCTATACATGCTATACTGACTCTAATCAGTTGGGATATCGCTCCGAACTCTAGTCCACCACCTACCTACACGGGGACGCCGCTCTTTAACAGTCCGTACTCAGGATTCTTGTTTAGATATAACCAAACATATATCGATATAAGTTTCCCAATGAAACCGCCGCTGCAACAATGCAGAAACCAACAGGATGCCTTCGTGGCTGCCTCCCTTGGCGAATAGGCGTTGGGTGTAGTCCCAACATTGTGTCGGATTGACAACCCATGGACACAATGCAAAGCAGACCGACACTACTTAACTGGGTGCAGCCCTCTAGCGTAACGACCTATGACTGCTTGGAACACGAACCCCTTCGGGGGAATATGCGTGGACGACAACCCCTATCGTGGTCGCTATGTGACCTTCACTAAAAGAAGGCTTAGCGCATTGGGCATACATGAGTGTGTCCTTTGCGGTGAGTGTCTCACCAAAGTTATATTGATATAACTTCTATACCTGAAAGGAACCTTATGAACTCGTACGAAGTAACCATTGAGCGTGTCGAAGTGACGATTGTGTTTGTGGAAGCGGAGAACCGCAAGGAAGCCGAGTTACTGGCTTGGCAGAAGTTCAACCCTGTGAACTACGGCTTGGGTAGTTCGGACATCATCAATGTTAAACAAGTGGAGGATGTGCAATGAACGAGCGATACCTACCAATCTGTACCTGCTGCTACGCAGTAAGGGTAGAACCCCAACGAGCGAGAGCCCTGCGCCCCACCTGTGCTGAGTGTGGGGAGAAACTGGCGCAGCGTGTCAAGCACACGATTGCACCTATGAACAAGAGCAACTATATGCTGTTCACCGACCCTGAGATGCTGAAACAACTTAACCCGAAAAGGACATGACATGAAAACAAGTGAACTGACAGGAGCCGCCCTCGATTGGGCAGTGGCTAGGTGTGAGGGTGACGAGCCATGCAAGGCTGGGGGCGTTGGTCTGCGGTACTCGACAGACTGGCTTGCAGGTGGGGCAATCATTGAGCGTGAGGGTATGGGCGTGTGGATGTACCAATGGAACGAGCAAGGCGAACCCGAGGCAGGATGGTATGCCGAGGATAAAGACGGAGACCATGTGCGTACTGGCGCAACACCACTGATTGCAGCCATGCGCTGCTATGTTGCAAGCAAACTGGGTGACGAGGTTGACCTCCCACCGAACCTATAACATATATCAATATAACTTTTAAGGAACCAATCATGACCGCGTACGACAAAATCAAAGAACACCTGCGTTTCCATGCCTACAAAAAGGGGCAATACAAAGGCGATGCGCCAGTAGACAGACGCAGCAAATGCCAATTCAGGGTAGCCGACCGAGGCGACCATGTGGCGGTGGTGTTTCACAGTAGCGATATTTTCAGGGTGTACCCCGATGGCAAACTGACTGTGCATTGCAATGGGTGGGTGAACTCCATGACCACCAAGACCCAGTTGGGAGTCGCAGCCCGTATGTTCCTGCCCTATCGGCTCAGCATATACAACAAGGTTATAATGGGTATCAGTCAGACGACATGCAATGGGTACGCATACTACGATGGCATCACATTCGATGCGTTGGGCAACCTGCTGACCCCTGCACGAACCTTTGAAGCACGGCGTATCAACAAGGCTGAGAGCAAGGAATTCATGGAGGGTATCAAGACCTCGGGTTTCAAGGATATGTTTCCCTTGTTGTACGCAACGGCTCCGCTTGAGGAAGTGAAGTGGAGCGCAGGGCACATGAATAGCCCCGACCTGACTGACCCCGAACACGCTGACAACTGGGTGAACGTGGTGCAGAAAGCCAAGGTTGACCGTAGGTGGTCAGGCACATACCCGAACAATGTACTTATGTGGGTGGCGATTGACGATGCCAAGGGTGCGTGGTCACGCATCATGAAGGAATACAAACGACTTATGTACGACACCATAGCAACGGAGGTGACCCACACAGACCAACTCTAAACTTATATCGATATAACTTATCCCTTTCCTTACTTTTAATACAAGGCTTTTATCATGAATGTAACTCTATCTCAAGCAGCCAACATGGTCTGCACAATCGGCACCACCAACACAATCCTGCTGCGTGGTCAGCCCGGCATCGGTAAGTCAAGCATCCTTGAGGTGATGCGTGAGAATCTCCCTGACTACCATATCTGCTACATAGATGTAGCCAACCTCGACCTCGGTGACTTGGGTATGCCTGTCATCGACCGAGACAACATGACCACATCGTATGCACCGAATACTCGGTTCGGTGTGGGGCGTGACCAAACAAAGCCTGTCGTACTCATGCTCGATGAGTTGGGTAAGGCGAGCCGACCTGTGATGAATATGCTGCTGCCTGTAATCTTGGAGCATCGCATTGGGGATGTACCCCTGCCCAAGGGCAGCATTGTGTTCGGCACTACCAACCTCGACACCGATGGCGTGGGTGACAACATCCCTGCCCATGCGTTCAATCGTATGACTGTGTTAAATGTAGGCAACCCGACCTTTGATGAATGGCTGCCGTGGGCTACCAACAATGGCGTAGCACCCGAGGTGATTGTGTTTGCTAAGCAGACACCCGAGGTATTCGACTGCTATGTTGACCTCGACCCCAAGGTGAAGAACCCCTACATCTTCAACCCCCTGACTGGCAACACCAAGGCGTTCTGTTCCCCTCGCTCATTGGTCAAGGCAGGTCACATCGTGAGTCAGCGTGATGTACTGGGCGCAGCGACCCTCCCTGCATTGGCGGGTACAGTAGGTGAAGCGGCTGCTCGGCAGATGGATGCGTTGGTTAATCTCGCTGACCAGTTGCCCATGTTCGAGACCATCGTTAAGTCACCCGATAAAGCCAAGGTGCCTGATGGTGCAGGTGCGCTGTTCATTCTTGCCTTCATGTTGGCGGGGCGTGTGACCGAGACGACTATGGATGCGGTGATGGAGTACGCCGACCGCATGGGTGTGGAATCGTTCGAGGCATACAGCCTGTTCGTTATGTCCGTGGCTACCAACAAAGCCAAGGTGGGCATGGCGTGTAAGAACCGTAAGTTCACCGCAGCCGCAGCCAAACTCGGCAAATTTTTCTAAGAGGTTCTATAAGGAAGGACTTCTATCATGTTGATTACTGAACGCACTTCAAACGGGCGCACCATCGTCCGTCTACATAAAACTTGGCATCCGCAGAAAGCACTGGGTGTGCCCAAGTTACCCGACTTTGTATACCGCAGGCAACAAGCCGAGGTGAAATCATGAGCCTGCTCACTCGAATACTTATATCGATATATGTTTTAGCCGCTGTTGTATTAGTACTAGACCTAACTACTTGGAGACCACTATGAATGTATCTGACCGTATCAAGAAAGCCCACATCGCTGTGATGCAGCACAAAAAGTTCTGCGTATTTGCAGGGGTGCTAGCGTGTGGCAAAGTGACTGTGACTGAGGATGTACCAACCGCCTGTACCGATGGGTGGAATGTCATGTACAACCCCAAGTTCATCGAAGAGAACATGGCAGACGATGCCGAGTTGCGTTTCCTTGTATTGCATGAGGCGACACACAAAGCATACCGACACCTGACTGTATGGAAAGAGTTGCACAACACGAACGCTCGACTTGCGAATGTGGCTGCTGACTACTTTGTCAACGGTGTACTGCACGATACCGATGCGGGTGAGGGCTTTGTCAAGATGCCCAAGGTTGGTATTAAACCTAAGCCTAAGTACAAGGGTTGGTCAGTACTGCAAATCTTTACCGACCTCGAGCAAGAGGACGACGAGGGTGGGCATGGTGGTGACCTTGATGACCATGACTGGGATGGTGATGGTGAGGGGCAGATACCTACCGAGCGAGAGATGGAGGATGAGATTGGTCGTGCCCTGCGACAAGGCGAGATTATGCGTAAGAAGCGTAGCGCAAATGGTTCGGGGGGTGAGGACGGTGCGTTCGGTGACCTGCTCGCTCCCAAGGTGGACTGGCGCAAAGTGTTGCGTGACTTCATCCAAGAGACCTGTGCGGGGCGTGATGAATCATCGTGGGCTAGACCTAATCGTAGGTTCCTGAGTGAGGACATTTACATGCCGACCATGTTGGGTATGACTATGACCGAGTTGGTCATCGGGTTCGACACATCAGGCTCGGTGTTTGGCAGCCATGAGATGACGCTGTTTGCATCGGAGACTACTCGGGTGATTGAGGATGTCAAGCCAAGCAAAGTGCATGTGGTGTATTGGGACACCGATGTGGTAGGTCATCAGACATTCGAGGATGGGCAGTTCGCTATCCAAGACCTCAAGCCCAAGGGTGGTGGGGGTACCGATGGTGCGGTGTTGTTTGATTACTTGCGTGAGAAGAACATCCGACCTCAAGCCATCATCCAGTTCAGCGATGGATATGTAGGCGACTGGGGGCGTAGTGACTGCCCGACTATGTGGGCGTTGACGACCGACCTTAAAGCACCATACGGTGTAACTATTAACTTAGGAGAATGATATGGGATACCGTTCAGATGTAACCGTGGTTGTCTACCCTGACGAGCGCGACCAAGATAAGTACAACACCCTCAAGGTGTTGATGGGTACTACATTCAAAGAGGTGCCGTTCGATGATTGCATGAGTTGGCGTGACGACAAGTGTGTGTTGGTATACAAAATCATGGATATGAAATGGTACGACTCCTACCCCGAGGTTCAAGCGTTCCTGCGTATGCTCAATGTGTTAGCGAATGAGGTTGAGGAAGGCGCAGGTATCGGGGGATACAACTACGAGATGGTGCGCCTTGGTGAGGACGCAGACGATACCGAGCAATCCCAAGCCGGGGAAGCCGTAGAGTACTGCATCAGTGTTACCCGTGATGTGTCGGTGGACTTATGAAAATCGTATGGAACCACTCAGAGGAACTCGTTCATGGCAACCTGTATATCAACGATATGCGGGTGGGTTGGATACAACCCTACGGTGATGCTGTTCGTGCAGTCGTAGCACCCAAACTGCGTGAGGCAATGGACAGCCCCGCGATATTTATCTATCGTACCCAAGAGGAAGCAAAGACCGAACTCGAGGGTATCTGTACGGCACTACTTATTGGAGAGCAATATGGAACTTAAATGGAGTACCGATGGAGTGGATACCTATGCGCTGATGTATGGGTGGGCACCAAAGCAACGAGAAAGAGTCGCGTCTATTAGACAGCGAACGGACGACACATGGAGCATCACCTTGTCGTACAACATAGCACCTATGGACTTGGACTACAAGTCCCGCTATGCCACCGAGCAAGAAGCCAAAGAGGCAACAGAGGACTTGGTACGAGTACTAATCATTGGAGGACATCATCGTGGACGCTAAAGAACTAAAGGAACGCTACCCCAAGCGTTTCAGGGATGAGTATTGGAAGTGGACTGGGTACGCCGCCGACTATGACTGGTGGGAGTACATCCAAGACGAATTCAAGGCTGACTGTGCCCTCAAGGGGGTGCGTGTGGACGACATTACTTTCTGCGGGTTCTATTCGCAGGGTGATGGGGCGGCGTTCGCAGGTAAGGTGTATGTGTACGAGTGGATGGAGATTATGAAACTCGACGAGCAGTACCCCATTGCGTACCTAGCATGCAAGACAGACGGTGGCTATGTAACCTTGAGGAAAGGTAGCGGCTACAACATGCTATCCAACTTGGAAGAGCAAATCGCTTACTCCGAGCCCGAAGGACTATTCGCAGAACTCGACGAGATGGAGTGGCGTGAGTTAGTGGAGGAGCAGTTCGATGCCATGAGTGTCGAGTCAGAGATTCTCACCTACTGTGAGGACTTAGCAAAAGACTTGTTCAAGTCCCTGCGTGATGAGTACGACAGCCTGACCAGTGAAGAAGCGTTTATTGAATCGTGTGAATGTAACGAAATAACTTTTGAGGAGATTGAAGATGAAGCATTTAATTGAAATAGCGGGTATCACCATACTACTTGACCCTGACGCATTGGCTGCGATATACAAAATCTTGGATACCGGCGAACAGATTGAGCAGACATACAAGGGTGAAAACAAAGGTACGCGGGGTGACCGCATGCAGTACATCGACGAGATTAAACCTGTTGACCCTCGTGGTTGGCTAAAGACTACTGTCATGAGCCAAGACTACTACGACACCATAAAGCTGGTAGCCAAACTAAACCCATAACTTATATCGATATAAGTTCTACCCAAACAGAAAGAAAATCATGACTACACATATTGCAGGTGTTGCTCGGGCTGCCATGCTCGTTGACTTAAATATCGCTACCTACTCGGGGCGCAAGCAGGACAAGAGTACTCAGGCAGAGGTCACGCTCTCCAAGGGTTCAGGCAGTAAGAAGGCTGCGTCTGTCTACAAGAATCTGTTCGCTGAGTGTAAGGAGTTGGAGGCGGTGACGAAGTTCCAAGCCCGTGCCCGTAGCGAGCATTACAGACTCACACTACCTTGGAACGATAGGGGCGCACGACTGTTGCCTACTGCGTCATTGCTCGACTACAAGGGCGTGATGAACAGATACCAAAACGAGTTTCAGATGTTGGTGGATGCGTTCCTTGACAAGTACGAGACCTTGGTGGCTGCGGCTGCGTTCCAGTTGGGTACGCTGTTCGACCGTGAGGAATACCCTGACCGTCATCAGGTGGCGCGTAGGTTTCGTATGGACATTGCGTTCGTACCGCTACCAACTTCCGGAGACTTTCGGTTAGATGTAGAGAGCGAGGTACAGCGAGAATTAATGGAGCAGTACGACAGACGCCTCGCTGACCAGTTGGCTACGGCTACCCAAGATTCATGGTCACGACTGCATGAGGCACTGACCCGACTAAGCACACGCTTGACCGTAGATGAGGATGGCAAGAAGGCGGTGTTCCACGACACCGTGGTGACTGGAGCGTTGGAGTTGTGTGGGTTGCTGACCGCCATGAATGTAACCAACGACCCTGAGTTGGAGAAAGCTAGGCGTAAGCTTGAGGGGGTATTGTCCGGAGTAACTCCCAAGGAACTGCGGGAGGAAGATGGTACCCGTGTATTAACCAAGCAGAAGGTCGATGAGATTCTCTCTGCATTTGATTGGGGCAATGATGGAGTTTAGATACGAGGAGAACGGCGGTGAGTTCATGCTTACTAAATGGAGGGGGAATAAGAAAACCCATATCTCTCGCCCTGTGGAACACATGGCGCAGTGGCTTAAAGATGTACTCGCCGTGGCTACGGTAGGTGGGCACATATCGGTGACGCAGCACCCACCGCCGGAAAAGTTGCTGTACTTTGATACGGATGACCAATACAACCTAACTGGGTTCAATACCCTGAAAAGAGACATATGAATTACGACAACCTAACCAACGAGGAACTCCTTCGGGAGGTCTATCTGCAAAACGTAAAGAGCCGACTGGTTGTACTCCTAGCCGAAAGGCTGGAGATAGCCGAGCGAATGATTGAAGAACTTACCAACGAACTAAACGAGGACTAACATGACATCACTACTAGGACAAAAATTGCAAGAAGCCATCACTAGCTGGGAAACTAAACCCAAAGGACAACACCGGTTCGGTGTTACCAACAACGTAACGCGCTCTACATTTAACTATGTGCGAGACAACCCCGGCTGCACCCGCAAGTCCGCCATCGAGGCACTTGATGCGCAAGGATTCAAACAAGCCTCTACCACATCACTACTATCAGTAATGGTTAGGCAACGACTGTTTAGAGAAGCACCCGATGGGACGCTGTACGCCAATGTTGCCGAGTACACACCACTTGCACAGAGTCAGAAGAAGGTTAAGAAAACTAAGACCAAGGCTCGAGAGCGTGTTGAGGCAATACCTGTTGCCCACATGGACTTAGACCGCTCGCAGAAACGAGCACAGTTAATCATGCACCGTACACCGGACGACATGGACAAGTACATCGACACACTCAATGTACGCCAAGCCAAGATACTTATGGAGAAACTCAAAGCAATCTTTGGGGAAGCGATATGAGCAAGATAAAAATCCAACTGGTAGAAGACGAAGAAACCCCATCAACATGGGAGTGGATGTGGAGCAGCTTGATGACGTTCATCAAATGCGTGGGTGTGTTCGCTGCCATCTGCGTTGCCATTGGTTATTTCAGTGATACCAAGGCGCAGTCTAAGCAGTGCGAACCCAGTAAAACCGTATTAGCTAGGAGCATATTCAAATGAAAGAATACTTAATAAACAGAAGCGACACACCAGCATTTCCATTGCATAACCACGGTACACAAACACTTGGTATGCACTTCACAGGCATGACCCTGCGTGATTACTTTGCAGCCAAGGCTATGCAGGGATTTTTAACTGGAGACTACGACTTGTACGCACATGAAGTGGTACAAAGAGCTTACGAAATGGCAGACGCAATGATGAAAGCGAGGGAGCCATGAGCATCCACATAAACGTAAGCCCACAGTTCACACAGTTTAAGCCCGACCGGATAGATAAACATGGGCCGGGTTGGTCAGTGGGCAGAGTTAATAAAGCCATAGCAGACGAATTGACAGCCGAGTCAGGTACATACATTACGAGGACAGCAAAAATGATTTCAACAGATTACGAAAAAGCATCCGAGATAGCGGAGACCGCCGAGAAAATGTTTAAGCGCAACGTCAGTAACCTGATGGATACGACAGAAGAATTGCAAACCAACATTAAGAAGGTGTCTGGCAACGTGCGCAAGGCAGCAGATGACCTAGCGTCAGGGCTATCCAAGATGGAAAAGACCGCAAACTTTTCAAACCTAGAACGCTACGTCACGTTACTTGAACGCGCTGCGACTGCTTTAGCCACCCTTGCGGAGCTAGAGAAAGAAGGCAAGCTGAACAAGATAACCACTGCGTTGAAGTGAGAACAGAAATGAACTACTTAAAAAACGTATGGGAGTGGCTGCAAAACCATTGGGTCATGCCAACCCCTGCGGAACTCGTAGCAGAAGAACTGATACAAGCGCAGCGCACCAAGCTACGCCATCAGTCGAGCATGGAGTACCACACCGCCATCGTTGCCTACAACGTGGCACGGATTAAACGCCTTGAGGGGTTAACCGCAAAGCAGGAGGTGGTGGAATGAAAGAAGCATTGAAACTTGCGCTTGAGGCGTTGATGGACAATGAGCATTATGTTGCAGAGAACGAACGCCACGCCTATGTTGTTCTGTACAACGAAGTCATTGATAAATGCAAAGCAGCCTTGGCACAGCCAGTACAAGAGCCTGTGGGTGTCTTTTGCGAGGATGATGATATTGGTTATGTTCGCCTAATTCCTCACCAGCAAATGAAGTTGAAGGCATGGGACAAGCTCTACACCACCCCACAACAACGCCCTTGGGTGGGGCTGACGTTTGCAGAAATATGCGATGCCGAAGTGGTTGCAACGGATGGCTTTAATAATTTCTCAGAACTGAAATTCGCCCGAGCCATAGAAGCCAAACTCAAGGAGAAGAACAGTGATTGAAATTCACAAACACACTGACTGGTTAAACGCTAATAGATACACGGTAGAAGAACGCGAACGGATTTGCCGAGAACTACTTGGCGAGGCGCAATATTGGAACATACACCTATACATAAAGCACATGCACGACAGCACAAAACGCCCTTGGGTGGGGCTGACGGAGGCGCAATTCTTGGAGGCTGCACGGCTTGCCGAGCATGGTAATTATTTAGTTGCGTTTAAGCGTATTCAAGAATGGCTAAAGGAACTCAACACATGACTTGGCCTTTCCCACCAGCCACCGGAGCCGTTCCTTGGACTAAGCAACAAGAGAAGGCATATCAACAACAGAAGCAAGAGCAGCTACCCGCTGCACCGTTTTAAGGAGACCACATGAAACTAGCAGCAGGTAACCCAAACCTCATGAACAAAAAAAGCTACATCCGAGTAGAGCCATTACTTATGGAGCGTACGGAACACACTGCCACCCCTCGAACTTTTAACCACATGAAAGACGGGCAGGTGTATGTACCTGAGAAGAGCGAACCTGTACGAGCAGGGGCAACGGATGCTTTGAAGTTACCGAGCCGGGGTTACCCAACGTGAGTAAGTCAAATCATCCCGACATCCGCAGGATGCTGCACCAGTATCATGACGGGCTCACCTCGCTTGAGATATCCGAGCGACTCGAACTGAAACCTGACACTGTGCGTAATGCCTTGAAGGATATGCCTGATACATACATTGACCGATGGCACCCAGTAGCTAACGAACCACCGCATGCCGTATGGTGCGCAGTAGTACCCCCTGAAGATTGTCCTAGACCTAACACGAAAGATAAACATGAACGACCTACCAAACTTCGCAGCATGGAACAACGAGAATCTAGCGAAGTTCGCTACTGATTCGTACCGCAAGATGCAGGAACAACAAGACCACATAGAACAACTCCAAGGCGACCTCAAGGATGCAATGATGGAGATACGCCGACTATTTTGGGAGGCTAGTAAATGAACGAGCACGACACAAACCTACGGGACTTGGCTGCCATGTTTGCCATGGCAGGGCTGCTGATGCGTGACCGAGAGGGGGGCGTAGACTTAGTGAAATATGCACTTGCTTACGCTGATGAATTCATGGAAGCCCGACAACCTAAAGTCGAGGAAGGGATAGCTGCCATCAAGCCAAAGGCGAGGGCTAAGAAGTGACCCCCGAAGCCAAAGTCAAAGTGAAGATTCATGCTGCGCTCAAGGCGCAGGGTGCGTATGCTGTGAACTACATAGGCGGCTTGCATGCCAACAACGGGACACCTGATATCCTTGCATGCCTTGGTGGGCGGTTCATTGGTATCGAGGCTAAGGCAGGTACGAACAAACCCACGGACTTGCAGATACATAACCTGCGTCGCATCGAGGAGGCAGGAGGGCTTGCCTTAGTAATCAATGAAACTAACTTGGAGGAACTCAATGACCTCGGAACCCGACGATCCAATTACAGACTTTTTGAACGCGCACATCGAACCGATGAGACAACGGGAAGCCCAACGCGTAAAAAACGTGCTGCGTAAACGCGCCGCATACGCTAAGAAAATTCAAGGAACAACCAATGACACAAGAACTGAACTGCTCCGACGCTGCGAAGATGTTGATCGAGAGAATGGCAACACACCCTGACGACTTCAAAACGAGCGGACGCTTTTGGAGAGTGATGCAGATCATAAATGGAGAGAGCGATATGGGGTTCGAGCCTGTTATGTCCAAGCGAGACATAGACGCACTCACTACTGCCGCACAACAACTGTTTGAAGCCACCTTCATGGAGTATGTGTTGCACAAACTACTTGTGAAGGAAGAGCGCGTACCAACCTTGGGACAAGGGATGATACAAAAAACTCACCCATCACAGATGGCACTACAAGGTAGCTCGTTAATGAGTTCCATGACTAAAGCGGAACTACAACAGCAAATGCAAAATCTACTTCAAAACAAACTTCAAAACCAATACGCAAATGCAGCGCAAAGCATGTACCCAACCGGCACCACTACCGGTAGATTTGGCGCTAAATGACACACTTAGTAACCTGCGACCTCGAGACGTTTTACAGCAAGGACTTCTCACTCACCAAAGCTACTACGGAAGAGTATGTTCGCTCCCCGCAGTTTGAGACCATCGGTATCTCGCTCAAGCTAGATGACCACCCTACGGTATGGGTGCCGCAGCCTAGGGTAGACAAGGTACTGCGCAAGACGGACTGGTCGGATAAGCTGGTCATCTGTCAGAACACTGCGTTCGATGGAGCCATACTTAACTGGCGGTACGATGTGAACCCGCTGCTGTGGATTGACATCATGGGGATGTCCCGTGCGTTGTTCCCGCATGAGCGGTCACATAGTCTCAAGTCCCAAGCGGAGCGTATGGGTGTGGGTGTCAAGGGTAACGAGGTAGCAAAGGCTATCGGCATGCGCTACAAGGACTTCAGTGAGTTGGACTTGGCTGTGTACGGTAACTACTGCTGCAACGATACAGACCTGACCAAGCTGCTGTTTGATAAGTACATGGCAATGGGGTTCCCTAAGATTGAGTTGCGGCTACTCGACCTGACCCTGCGTATGTTCATCGACCCTGTGTTGGTGCTAGACGAGCCCATGCTACGCAAACATCTGACCGAGGTACAAGACCGCAAGCAAGCCCTGATGGAATCGGTACGCGACACGATGCTTGCAACTGCTGACCCTGACTATGTACACGCAATCTTTAGTGACGGCATGGCGGGTATCAAGAAGCTGCTGATGTCTAACGACAAGTTCGCTACGCTGTTGAGTTCGTATGGAGTAGAGCCGCCCACCAAGATCAGCCCTACTACAGGCAAGGTAGCGTTTGCGTTTGCCAAGACAGACGAGGGGCTCAAAGCCTTGCAGGAAAGTACGGATGAGCGTGTGCAGACAATCGTGGCGGCACGGCTTGGGAACAAGTCTACGCTAGAGGAAACCCGTACACAACGATTTATAGAGATGGCGCAGCGGGGCAAGTTCCCAGTGCCACTACGCTACTACGGTGCCCACAGCGGCAGATGGAGCGGACAGGACTCAGTTAACCTGCAGAACCTACCGTCCCGTGGCGAGAACGCAGGGCGTATTAAGAAGTCCATGCTAGCCCCACCCGGCTATGTAGTTATTGACTGTGACTCTGCGCAGATCGAGGCGCGTACGTTGGCGTGGCTTGCAGGGCAAGCAGACTTGGTACAGGCGTTTGAGAACAAAGACGATGTGTACACCATCATGGCATCGCAGATTTACGGTATCCCGCAGATACAAGTCACGCAGGGTGCAGGTAGTCAGCGGCAGGTAGGTAAGACCGTAGTGCTTGGTGCAGGGTACGGGGTAGGTCATGCCAAGCTGAAGCTGTTCCTTAAAACTATGGCGGGTGTGGACGTGACCGAGGATGAGGCTAAGCGCATCATCAATACTTACAGAACTACTTACAGCCGAATCCCTGCGTTGTGGCGTAATGCAGAAGACGCGCTAGCTGCCTTGGCTAATGGCAATGGTAAGCAGGTGGATGCAACGGGGATTATCCACGCTGTACCGGGGAAGGGACTATCACTTCCCAACGGCCTGTTCATTCAGTACCCTGACTTGCGCAAAGTGTTTGATGAGAACGGCAAAGCCAAGTGGCTCTACACATCCAAGGGCGTGACCACGAACATCTACGGCGGCAAGGTTGTGGAGAACTTCACCCAAGCGGTAGCGCGCTGCGTGGTGGCTGAGCAGATGCTAAAGATTTCTCAGAAGTACAAGGTGGTGCTGACCGTACACGATGCGGTGGCTTGCATAGCCAAGATTGAGGAAGCTGCGGAAGCTAAGGCGTACGTCGAGGAATGTATGTCGTGGCGACCCAAGTGGGCGCAAGGGTTACCTCTTGCATGTGAATCAGGTATAGGAGCGAGTTATGGAGACTGTTAATAAACCCCTCATTGATTTGTTTTTTGATCGAGGTATTTCAAATGATATGGGAATACCCATTAATTTTGCATTTAATGCACCAAGAGATAAAGTACAGACATTTGTGCTGTCACCCGAGGTTGCATTAAGCGCCGAGATGCTTGTGCGCTCTAAGTCTTTTAAAATGCCGAATCTTGTAGACGTACGCATGCCATACACGCATACAGTTATCGAATACCCATTGACTGAAGACATTCGCAAGATACGCCACAATGGCAGCATCAACGGTCTCGTAACAATAACACGCATTGGCGCGTACATACACGAGGTAGGCAAAGGTGCGTTTACATGCTTACCCTACTGGGAATTCATTGACGGCAGAATCCAACACAGCATCTACACGTTTTTGTTTGGTATGAACGTGCCTGACGCCTTTAAGGTGTCCCTTATCTCTGTTAACGGGGACGCCGGTGTTGATTGCAACCTCATGCCATGCGCATCGTTTATCACGGCCGCAGAACAGATGGGGGTTACGCCCGAGCAGTTCCGACAAATACTCAGTGAGCCTGATACGCAACAACACATTAGGGAATCCGCCACGGAAATACCATGCCTCATGTTTGCGTCTTACCTCCTACTTAGCTGCAAGAGTGGGGTAGGTAAGACTAAGGTGGAGGCACGGAAACCGCCTACAGGGTTGAAGCTCGGAGCAAGAAAACAGAAGGCGTATTCTGCAAGTGCTTACACGCTACTGCATTTGGAAGAAATTGAGACGGTTACATCCGAGGGCGGTATCAGTCGGCGCTCCGATATTTCCGCGCATTATGTGCGGGGGCATTTCAAACAACGATCAAGCGGTATCTACTGGTGGAATTCATTTGTTCGGGGTAGTGGGGCTCCCCGCAAGCGCAACGCGTATCTGGTAGAGGAGTGATAAAATATGGGCACCCAAACCAACCAAAGAAACTCATGGCACTTGCTCATTCCTACTCGTCAATCAAAGATTTCGAGGGCTGCCCCCGCAGGTACCATGAAGTTCGTATCCTTAAAAAATTCAAATCGAAAGACACCGAGGCAACACTATATGGTACTGCTGTACACAAAGCCTTTGAAGAACACATCCGTGATAAGAAACCACTACCAGAAAGTTTTGCAAACTACAAGCCATTTGTGGAGCCTCTTGCCAACGCAGAAGGCGACATCCGATGCGAAGAAAGAATGGCCATCAAGGCAGACTTCTCCCCTTGCGAGTTCTTCGACAAAGCTGTATGGTTCAGGGGTATTCCGGATTACCTCGCAATCAACCATGAGAAGGGAATTGCAAGGGTAGCTGACTACAAGACAGGGAAGTCCAGCCGGTATGCAGATACGGCGCAGCTTGAGCTTATGGCTGCTATGGTGATGCTGCATCACCCCGAGGTGAATACCGTCAAGGGCGTCCTTTTGTTTGTAGTTATCAACGACGTTATTAAGGCCGAGTTCGCTCGTGCCGACTTACCAACAATCCTATCGAAATGGGCGGGTAGGGCTGATGCGATTGAGAAAGCGGTAACTTTTGGGGTATGGAACCCACGTAGCTCCGCACTGTGTAAATTCTGCCCAGTATCTTCATGTGAGAACCATCGTGGCAACTAAACGTAACTACCGCGCCGAGTACGATAAGTACCAAGGCAAACCCGAACAGATTAAGAACCGTGCCGCCCGTAACAAGGCGCGTAGCGACTACGAGAAAGCCAATGGCGATCTCCCCACTACCACGGACGTAGACCATATCAAGCCCATGAGTAAGGGTGGCAAGTCAGCCCTAGGGAACTTGCGAGCGGCTTCACAGTCTACAAATACCAGCTTCTCCCGTACCAAAACAGGTGCGCTGAAGTCCCAAACATCCAAGCGCGAAGCTAAAAAATAAGGTAAGATTTCCCCGCCGAGCAATCGGTGTTCATTGTTTCTCCTTGATTTGCCGGGTAGTTTAGCTACCCGGCTTTTTTCCATTTTCTAAAGTTCTAATATGCAAATAATTGACAACAAAGCACTGCTTTTTAATACGAGAAAGGCAGCACAGATCACCGCGCTAATCCCCAAAAGTAAGGTGATCGAGACCCAAGGGGATGTGGATAGAGTGCTGGTTAACTGGGGGTTTGACGAAGCGCAACTCCTACGCAACCTAGGTATCAAAGACGTACCTAGCCCCATCTTGGGACGCTACGACTGGCCGGGTATGTTCACCCCATTCGACCACCAGCGCACCACTGCAGACTTCCTAACCGTATACCCACGGTGCTTCGTATTTAACGAGGCCGGCACAGGCAAGACAAGTGCTGCAGCATGGGCAGCGGACTACCTCATGCGCTTGGGTAAAGTCAAACGGGTACTAGTGGTGTGCCCTGTGTCCATCATGGAGACAGCGTGGCGGTCGGACTTGTTCAAGACGGTAATGCACCGCACGGTAGCCATCGCTCAAGGCACACGCACCCAACGCCAAGCCATTATCGCCAAGGGCTACGAGTTCGTCATCATTAACTTCGACGGCGTGAAGGTTGTCAACAAAGAACTTTTAGAGGGCGGGTTTGACCTCATCATTGTGGACGAAGCCAACGCAGTTAAGTCGGTGCAGACAGACAGGTGGAAAGCCCTTGCTTCGTTAATCAAACCATCGACTCGCTTGTGGATGATGACGGGCACACCTGCTTCGCAGTCACCACTGGATGCCTACGGCTTAGCCAAGCTCGTCAGCCCTGACACCGTACCTAGGTTCTTCGGCGCGTGGCGCGACAAAGTGATGCTCAAGATTTCTCAATACAAGTGGGCACCACGCAGGGAGTCGCAGCAGGTAGTACATCAAGTGCTGCAGCCAGCGATACGCTTCACCAAAGCCGAGTGCCTAGACCTGCCTGACCTGTTGTACTCCACTCGTGAGGTACCGCTTACTCCGCAGCAGATGAAGTACTACGAAGCACTACGCAAGCAGATGATGACCATCGCAGCAGGAGCAGAGATCACCGCAGTTAACGCAGCCGCTATGCTCAACAAACTCCTGCAGGTATCCCAAGGTGCGGTGTATACGGATGATGGCGATGTAGTGGAGTTCGATGTAAGTAACCGTGTATCGGAACTCATGAACGTCATCGACGAGACGGACAACAAGGTGTTGATCTTCGTACCGTACCGACACACGCTGAGCATGCTGCGAGAGGAGCTAATTAAGGCAGGGCATACAGTCGAGGCCATCCAAGGTGGCGTACCCCCATCACAACGTGCGGAGATCATCAAGCGCTTTCAGACTGAGGACAACCCTAGGATTCTGTTGCTAAGTCCACAGGCTACGGCACACGGGATTACCCTTACTCGAGCCGATCAAGTTGTATGGTGGGGTCCAGTATCCTCCACTGAAATCTACCTACAAGCTAACTCCCGTGCCCACCGCGCGGGGCAGGTAAATCACGTTACGGTTACGCACCTACAAGGTAGTCCCGTGGAGCGCCGCATGTACACAATGCTGCAGAGCAACATCGATTTACATTTAAGTTTGGTGGATTTATACAAACAAGTGCTTGACGAATAAATTTGACAGTGTATAATTTGAATCGTTGACATCAACAACAAAAGGAAAACACAATGGACGCAGACAAACTCGTGGCAGTGTATATCAAGATACGCGATGCCAAAGAAATCAAAACAAAGCAGATGGAAGAAGAAATAAAAGTGTTGGAAGACCAACTCGATGCAGTAGCCCAAGAGCTACTCAACATCTGCAAGACTACAGGCCAAGATGGCGGCAAGACCGCACACGGCTCATTCACACGGTCTGTAAAGACCCGATACTGGACTTCCGATTGGGACAGTATGTACAAGTTCATCCGTGAGCATGATGCACCCGAACTTCTTGAACGTCGAATTGCGCAGGGTAATTTCTCGCAGTTCCTCAAAGAGAAGCCGGACGTCATGCCCGCTGGTGTCAATGTCGAGTCGAAATACTCGATTCTCGTTCGTCGTTCTTCTAAATAACTTCAAAGGTATATATGAGCAATTTAACTCTTTTCACTTCGGGCGACGCCCTCCCTGACTTTCTGCGCGAAGCGACAGACCCGTCCCTCAAGGACATTGCCGGTAACTCAGGCGGCAAGCAAATCTCCATCAAAGGTGGCGTGTGGCGCATGATGGTCGGTGGTGAGGAAGTCGCTAAAAACGAAGACCGCTCCATGAACTTCGTCATCATCTCTGCAAGCAAAGGCGTATCCCGTACGTTCTACGCTGGTAAGTATGAAGAAGGCGCAGTCGTCAAGCCCTCGTGCTGGTCGGCTGAAGGTTTGGTTCCTAACACCGAAGTGGCAAACCCACAAAGCTCTAGCTGCGCTACATGCAAGCAGAACATCGAAGGCTCCGGTGACGGCAAGTCTCGTGCATGCCGCTATAGCAAACGCTTGGCTGTGGTTCTCGACAACGATATCGGTGGCAACATCTACCGTTTACAGATTCCAGCTAAGTCTTACTTTGGTAACGCAGTGGGCGACAAGATGCCGCTACAAGCCTACGGTAAGTTCTTATTGGGTCATGGTATTAAGACCCTCTCCGGCCTCGTAACCGAAGCGCGTTTTGATACAAGCGAAGCCGTCCCCGTGTTGAAGTTCCGTGCAGTGCGCCCATTGACTCAAGGTGAGTGGGAAGTAGCCAAGGCACAGAGCGAGACTGAGGATGCCAAGCAAGCAGTTGACTTTAAGATGACTGGCGGTAAGGATTCATCGGCTACGTTGGCATTGCCATCTGCCTTTGTGGAAACCCCTGCGTTTGCGGAATCAACCAAGGCAGCCCCTGCTGCGGATGTAGCACCTGTGGCAGAGCCAGTTAAACGGCCTAAAGCTGCAGCACCTGCGGAACCTGTCGCGACTAAAAACGTGGCCGATATCCTCAGTGATTGGTCGGTAGACGAGTAATGGTTCAAGCTGCTCGGGGTCATAGCACCCAGTTCATTCGCAGGGTAAACCGCAGTGACGTACCTCATGTGGTACGCATGCTTGCCATGGCGTGTATCTCTAGCGAGGCTTCCATAGCGGAAGTTGCGGGGATGTTCGACGTGTCACGCGCTACGGTTTACAACTGGCTGAATGGAGTGTCGGTGCCTCGTGCCGCGCAGCTTGACATCATGCCCAAGATTACCTCACGCCTTAACAAGCGAAAGTAATCCCGCCCGGTGGGACGGTAGGGAGACCTACCGTCCTTTTCTTTTAGCTACACCGTGAAGCTATATGACTGATTTTTTATCATCCGTACTGCCGACAACAGGCACGTACTGCACGGTGGGTATTCGGGGC
>JGI25925J51416_10000014_pt1 | contig 34757 bp, 39 predicted proteins | sample LauGreFaBDMM15DN_2_FD_51416 | JGI IMG/M metagenome (IMG submission 51416) | reverse complement strand
GACCGCTGCTGGTGCAGGTACAGGTACAGGTACTGCAACCGGAGCAATCAATGCGAGAGCAACGGCCGTTGGAATGTCCAAAACTCCATTAGCTGTGAGGCCTTTGCTTATCTGAAATGAAGAGATTGTTGACGTAGTACCTGAACCAAATGCGCCATCGATACCACCTTTCACATCCAAGCCGGCGGCTTTCAATGCCTTTTGGACTGCAATAACTGCGTCGCCTTTGGCACCACGAACGGGAAGTGTTGAAGTTGTCAGTGGGTAGACAACGGTCGGGGTAGTGGTTGTGGTTGCAGCGACAGTTGTAGTTGTTGCCGCAACAGTTGTAGTTGTTGCTTGAACGGTAGTCGTGCTCGCGGCGGCAACCTTCAGCACTTTTGCAGTAGCAGTATCAACGACACCAGTCGCCTTGAGACCCACGACTTTTTGAAACGATGTCAGTGCGCGCTTAGTGGCTTTGTTGAAAACACCAGTAGCCCCGCCAGTCAGAGTAAATCCATTGCGCATGATGGCTGTCTGCACCGCAACAACGTGTGGGCCCTTGTCGCCAAATGCCGGCTGACCAGGTGCAGTTTTTGCAGAAGTTGATGCAGTAGCGGTGACTCCGGTAGAGGCGTGCGCACCTGAAGGGGCCAAGACGAGACCCATAGCAACGACTGCTGTTGCGATGACGATGCGACTGGCGAAATGTGTGTGGTTGTGAGACATGTGTCTGCTCCCTGTTTTTGATCCGCAATAGGGATCGGCAGGTCTGGCCAGAACTTGAGGAATTTCTCACTAATAATGTTCTTCTCACCACTTTGAGTGGCGGAAGTGATGACTCAATCACCTGCAGTGGTGGAAACAGAGCTATGGTCATCCGCAATTTGGACAGAAATCCTGTGAGAACATTGCTTTTGGGTCGTTTGGCCCTCAAAGAGGAGATGTATGAGATTGAGCACATTGTCGAGAAGCGTTCAGGGAGCCCGGGTGGTCGTTACCGGTGCCGGAAGCGGCATGGGGCGAGCTACAGCGCATCTGTTTGCCGACGAAGGCGCGAAAGTGCTGGTGGCTGATCGAAATCCAGCGACAGTGCAGTTGGTCGTAGACGAGATCGTGGCTGCGCACGGCCGTGATTCAGTCGTGGGCTGCAGCGGGGACGTGTCGAATCCTTCTGACCGTCAGGAGATAGTGCGCACAATCGTTGAGGCCTGGGGCGGTATCGATGTCCTCGTTAACAACGCTGGAGTGAGTCTCGTGTCGTCAGTCTTTTCTGACGACGAGACTTTCTTGAGCAATTGGGATCAGACAGTCGCAATAAATGTCACTGCTCACGCCCACATGATCCGGGCATGTCTTTCGTACCTCTTGAAGGCACCACAGGGTGGGCGCATAGTAAATATTGCATCCACCGAAGCAATAGTGGCTACGGGTGGAATATCTGCGTACACGGCGTCCAAGCACGCAGTGATCGGTCTCACAAAAAGTTTCGCTGTGGAACTAGGGCGGCACAACATAACGGTTAATGCAATTTGCCCGGGTCCAATTGACACGGCGATGACAGCCGGCATCAATGACGAAGCGAAGGAGAAATACGCGAAAAGAAAAGTTCCACTTCGCCGATACGGCACGCCAGAAGAAGTTGCGCACATGACCCTGAGTCTGTGTTTACCCGCATCTTCCTTCGTCAACGGTGCTGCCGTGGTCGTAGACGGAGCGATGTCCGTGAAGCATGGTTAGGGCTTTGAGTACCCATCGTTGATTCCGGTGAACCCAGATGGATCGTGAGCGCCGAGCACAAGTGTTTCAAGTATTCCAATTCCGTGATGAATGGTTCCATCAGAAAGAGTGCACGACACTGAACTCAAAGTTTGAGTGTGCAAATTATGCATTTCTAACGGGTCTTTTACGGGAACCGTAAATCTGTCTCCGCCAGAGACGGATTCGCCTTTCCAATTTCCGTGATTCCATTCGGGATGTAGATAACCGAGACCATTCATCTGAAAATGAACGAGCGGTGTAAACACCAAGTCAGCCGAGTCTTTTGCAAATTGGTACTGCAATGCAAACTTTTCAGCGCGTCGAGTGCCGTGTTCCCATGAGTAGTCATACGTCACCGAGTGGGCGTGTTTAATGGTGTCTGGACCGATCAGCATTGCTCCCGATTCATGCCAACGTTGACCATCNGCATGTTCGTTCACATCGAATACTGTTCCGAATCCTTCAAACCACACTGGAGCCCATAGCCAATAGAACTGTGGTGCCAGATTGAGGGGCGCTCCCAGTTGAATACGTTCGCCAACACCGCGCACGCCCCATGACCTGTCGCGGGAGCCAACTATGTCGCCCGGTGCGAATTCAGTTCGAGTGCCATCAACTTCTATCCAGCCAGTCCACGTTCCTAGTTGAGTCAGACGCGTGTAATTCATTACTTTTCTGTTGCCCGCGCGGACAAGAAACGGCGGTTCTTCGTACGGTAAAGATGACGCTTCAAATGTGATGTCTGCGCGGATCGCATGTTCTGGCGCGTCAACGGTGATGCGATGCTTTTTCATCGGCACAATGACTTCAACTTTGATTGGCCCAACAACGTTGCACTCCATACGGTCCATCGGTGCGCGACCAGATGCATGCACATTTACCTGTTCTCCATTACGCACAACGCTGAACGACGCATCAATCACGTGTCGGTTTGGATATAGGCCCATGGCAGCTGCAAAGAAAATTTTTCCATCACGGGAATATCCGTTGAAGAAATAACGGTCATAGGCACCAGGGTCGCCTGATTCTGTGTGGGCAATTGGTTCAGATGTTTGATGAATCGGGTAGTCGTCGAAGGAAGTGATCATGCCTGTGACCGTAGCCACTATTGAACTGTTGGCGCCAGACGGAGAGCGTTGTAGATGCTGTCGTACAGTAGAGGATGTGTTTACCGTTTCTCAGAAGACGTTTAGAACTGTTGTTGGTACGGCCTTAGGGTCGCTTTCGGTCATTATTTTTACTGGGGCCCTAGTTCGTCTCACTGGCTCAGGGTTAGGTTGCGCGGACTGGCCTCGATGCAGCACAACTAAGTTCATCGATGTATCAACTGGCCACACCCTGATTGAGCAGGCGAATCGACTATTCACAGGAGTTGTCTCCTTCAGCGTTATTGCGGCCGTGCTGCTGGCACATTTTCGTAAACCATTGAGAAGAGATTTGGTGCTTCTTGCGTGGGGATTAGTGGTTGGCGTTTTAGTTCAAATTGTTATCGGTGGCGTGGTGGTTCTTACCGGGCTAAATCCGTACGCCAATATGGCTCACTTTTTAGTTTCTCTTTTATTGGTTGCGAACGCTTTTGTCCTTTTCCGGCGTTCAGGTCAAGAACCAGACACATATTTTCGCACCGGTCCTCAACGTCTTGTTACCGCTGTTCGTTTGGTGGTGGGTAGTAGTTCTATAGCTCTCGTGACTGGGACTGTCGTCACTGCGGCAGGCCCTCATGCCGGTGATGAGAACGCGGTGCGCTTAGGTTTTGCATTGACAAGTGTTGCGCGCGTGCACAGTGTGAGTGTGCTTGTCACCGTTGCACTCATCATTTTTTTAGCTATTCGTGCCAAACAGTTGCAGGGTGATGCCAGCGTCACTGATGCCATACAAGCATTATTATTTGCTGCCGTCTTTCAAGGCGCCATTGGGTATGCCCAATATTTCACGGGTGTTCCAGTTGCGCTAGTTGCTGCTCATATTGTTGGTGCAACTGCTTTGTGGTTTGCGGTGTGCAATCTTGCAGTATCGCCGTCACGCGGAACGCTGTAACTGCCTACTTCAACAGCAAGTCGTAGAGGTGATTGCAATCGTTCACTGTCAGGACACTTGGCGTAGCACTTAGCTTGACGGTCGTGATGCTTGTGTTCTCTACCATCATCCATAATGAACGTTCTGTACCCAACATGTTTGCTAGATAGGCGTTGATAACCCCGCCGTGGCACACCACCGCAATGCACCCACCATCGTGCTGTGCCGCCAATGAATTGATGCGACTCGACACTCGTGAACGGAAGTTCTGATCGCCCTCGGCATTCGGAATTCCATCCCATCGACCGGTCTTGGCCCATTCGACATATTCGGCATCGTTTGTAGCGGCACGTCTACGAAATTCACCATTGCTCCAATCGCCGAGTCGAACCTCTTCCAGGTCTTGAAAGACTCCAACTTCCAGATTGTGATGTGAAGCTATGGCCTCAGCGGTATGCAGTGCTCGCAGAAGATGACTCGAGTACACAGCGTCGATACGAGCTTTCGATAGCCGGGCCCCGACCGCGATGGCTTGCTTCTGACCGATTTCGTGCAAGGGAGGGTCTGCGCTTTCTGCGGACCCAGGGATTACGTCTGCGGATCGTCCATGACGAATGAGCAGAACCCTGCACCCATCACCAATAGATCCATCGAGAGTGGGCTGCGGGACGCTTGTTGAGTCTGTGGACCCAACTGATTTCTGACTTTCCATAGTTGTTATCTTTGTTGATATGAGCAAAGAAGATGAAGTCCTCCTAGAAATATCAGATCGGATTGCAACAATTACTTTGAATGCACCTGGCCGAATGAACACCATTTCGAGTGTCATGCTCGATTTGCTCTCGAAGAAACTTCTTGAAGCAGATAGAAATCCCGAAGTTCGGTGCATTGTGCTCACAGGAGCAGGTCGCGCTTTCTGTGCGGGTCTCGACCTTGGATCACAAGCTGGCAAGACTGAGTCGCTCGGGGTACTAGACGACACGGGGGCAAATGTGGCCGAGTTCAACATCCGTGAGGCTCCACCGATTGTGTTGCACGGCCTTGACACTCCTGTTATTTGCGCGCTGAACGGTGGCGCAGCAGGATACGGACTAGACATCGCGCTCGGTTGCGATATCCGAATTGCTGCCGACACTGCCAAAATGGCGCCGGGCTTCGCAAAGCGCGGAATTTTGCCTGAGAGTGGAGGCACATGGTTGCTCCCGCGAATGGTTGGGTATGCAAGAGCAGCTGAAATTGCTTTTACTGGTCGTACTTTGATGGCTGATGAGTGTCTCGCAATGGGACTTGTCAACAAGGTGGTCCCTGCTGATCAGCTGATGGACCATGTGATGGATATGGCGGGGGAGATTGCCTCTAACGCACCGTTAGCAGTCCGTGCTATCAAGAGAATGATGCGAGCGGCAGAAACTGAGACGTTTGAACAGAATGTNCATCATGTTTTTCTACAATTGCTGCCACTTTTTCGCACGAAGGACTTCAAAGAAGGCGTTGCGGCGTTTATCGAGAAACGTCCGCCTATTTTTATAGGCCGTTAAGATTCGGCATGTTTACTGCTGACCCTTTTTTATTTTTGTCAGTAGATCGCACAGCTACACCGCAAGAGATTCGCCAAGCGTGGCGTGAGAAAGCTCGCACAGCGCACCCAGATGCGGGTGGCTCTGATGTCGCTATGCAAGAACTAAACGAAGCCTTACGCAAGGCTTTGGAATTTGTTGGAAGCGCCAAGACACCGAAGGTGGTCGCGCCTGTTTTGGTGCGTCGCGAGCGTGATGTTTCTAGTTTCACAGTTGATGTTCTTCCGGCTGAATGTTTTGAAGCGCTTTTGGTAATAGCTGCAATCAGTGGTGCAGTTTCCCACGAAGAGCCGCCGTACCAACTTGAATTCTCACTGCATGACTCAGATGTTGACGGCGCACTTCATGGTTGGTGTCGGTGTGACTTAGTGCCCGAAGCAGGAGCAACCACTGTGTCTCTTTTGGTTGGCACAGAGGATTCTTCACAGGGAATCTCGGTTGAAGAGGTACGGGACTACTTGGTTTCGAATCTCAATGCCATTGAATGGCCGAACTAATTCGACGCAGCAGCTTTAGATAGTCGATCGCGTATTGCGATACCTAGCCCCACATCGGGAGGCAGCACAGCTAACACCACGTCGCAGCCACGCANATCTGCGTTTCGCAAGTGGTCATACAGACTGAGTGCGTAAGACGTCAGGTCGTCATGGTGCAAGACATCAGCCGATGTGCCGTTGCTGATGTATGCGCCGCGACGCTCCTCTGCCTCGCTAATGGTAGAGCACAATTCAACTCGAGCATTTGGTGCGTAGTGTGCGATTAACATTCCTGGTGCTCGCGATGGTCCAGCCATATCTGAAATTGACAGACCGGTGATCTCTGCTACTTCTAATGCCGAGACTTTCCCCGGGCGTAGAATTTGCAAAATAGAATTTGTACATTCGACGATGGTCGATTCGATTCCGATGGCACATGATCCGCCGTCAAGGACTAGGTCTACGGAGTCACCTAAATCGTTTATGACGTGCTCTGCACTCGTCGGACTCACATGGCCAAATCGATTGGCAGATGGGGCTACAACAGCATCACTGACTGCGTCAAGCAGAGCAAGAGTCATGTCATGTGCGGGAATTCGTAATGCGACGGTCTCTCGTGCGCCTGTGACCCAGTCGGGGACAAGGCGTGTGCGAGGAACGAGAAGAGTAAGAGGTCCTGGCCATAGGGCATTAGCAAGCGCTTGAGCCGATTCGTTGAGAACGCCCCATCTGTTGATGTCGTCGTGCGGAGAAAGATGAACTATTAACGGATGGGATGTTGGTCGACCTTTGGCCTGAAAAACACGAGACACTGCTTCAGCATTCAATGCAACAGCGGCCAATCCGTACACGGTCTCTGTAGGTATCCCCACGATGCCACCCTGTTGCAAAACTAGACACGCTTTGTCGATGTCCTGCGTAATACGCGACGACAGGTTCATGCCGCGAGAAAATCCAAAATTGCATCAATAAATGAGAAAGCTTCAGGAGTTGCAAAGTGATCCGTGTTACGTAATACGGTCAGCTTTGCATTGGGGAACGCTGCGGCAAGCCGTGTAGCAGGTCCGGCAAAATCAGCGTCGCCGATCACAATGAGAATTTCATTGGTGATGGTTGATAACTCTTCTTCCGTAACGGCTTTGGATGGGGGGCGTTTCATGATTGCGGTTAGGGCAAGTAAGTCATTACCCGGAGAGTTTCCATAATGAGCGAACATACGAGCAAAGGTGTCTTCTTCAGGGGCACGACCCTCTAAAGCAGCAACAATGCGTTTATTGCCATCTGGGGGGGACATGGTGAAAACACCATCTCCAATCCCAGACAGCACTACTTTGCCGAAACGATGCGGAGCGTCGATCAAGGCTCGCAAGATGGTGAGAGCGCCAAGTGAGAAGCCAACTGCATCGACGATTGGTGCTTCAGGTAAGTGAGCTAATAGCCACGATGGGAGCTCTACATAGGCCTCAGGGTCGTGTGGCTTGTCCTGTTCGCCGTGCCCCAGAAGATCAAGACCAACAGGCGTGCGCCCCACATCTGTCAGCAAGGCGTCAATTCCTGGCTTGTGCCAGGTCTCTTTAAAGCTGCCGCCAAATCCATGGACTAAGACGACTGGAACGTTCACGGTAGATGCCATGGCTACACGGTAGTCTCGTCATGCCCTATGCGGTTCCTACATGATCTCCCAGCCCACGATTTGACCTATAACGATGTGTTTATGGTCCCGAGCAAGTCATCGGTATCGTCCCGTTTCGATGTAAATCTCAGTACCCCAGATCAGGTGGGCACAAATGTGCCGATAGTGGTTGCCAATATGACCGCTATTGCCGGGCGTCGTATGGCTGAAACCGTTGCACGACGGGGAGGACTGGTCGTTCTGCCACAAGACATTCCTCTCGACATTATTGAAATGGTTCTTGAGCATGTGAAATCGAGACATCCAATCTTCGAAACGCCGATTACCTTGGCGCCAGAAGACACGGTTGGTGAGGCATTGAGTCTTATTCACAAGCGTTCGCACGGTGCAGTCATAGTTGTCGACTCCGACAATCGACCAGTTGGAGTATTCACCGAATATGACGCCGTTGGTTTCGATCGTTTTACTCAACTAAAGAATGTCATGAATCTTGACATGGTTTGTTTCACAGAATCCATGTCAGTCTCTGAGATACACGACAAACTAGTCGATCAGCGATTGTCGTTTGCGCCAGTAGTTAACAACAATGGAATGCTCGTTGGTGCAATTACTCGCAAAGGAGCACTGCGCAGCACGATCTATTCACCTGCAACTAATTCTAGTGGTCAGTTCTTGACGTCTGTCGCTGTCGGAATTAATGCGGACCCTGCGAAGCGAGCAAAAGCTTTAGTGGCCCTTGGTGTTGATGTTTTGGTTATCGACACAGCACACGGCCACCAAGATCGGATGTTGCGCGCTATTGAATCTGTGCGCGCAGTTGCACCAACCACAACGATTGTTGCTGGCAATGTCGTTACTCGTGAAGGCACACGTGACTTGTTGAACGCGGGGGCTGACATTGTAAAAGTCGGAGTTGGTCCAGGAGCAATGTGTACGACTCGAATGATGACGGGTGTTGGTCGCCCACAATTTAGTGCTGTGTTAGAGAGTGCTGAAATGGCCCGTTCAATGGGCAAACATGTGTGGGCTGATGGGGGAGTTCGTTTCCCACGTGACGTAGCGCTTGCGGTAGCTGCCGGTGCAGCCAACGTCATGTTTGGTTCATGGCTTGCAGGTACATATGAATCTGCTGCCGATACTCTGCGTGACACTGAAGGTCGCTTGTATAAAGAGAGCTTTGGCATGGCGTCTAACCGTGCTGTTAAGAATCGTACGCGGGCAGAGTCTGCTATCGAGCGCGCAAAGAAAGAACTGTTCGAAGAGGGAATTAGCACCTCTCGTATGTATTTAGACCCTGTGCGCCCAGGAGTTGAGGACATCATCGATCAGATAGTGGCTGGCCTTCGTTCCGCTTGCACATACGCAGGTGCTTCTAGCATCGAAGAATTTCATGATCGCGCCGTTGTCGGGGTACAAAGTGCAGCCGGATACGACGAAGGTCGACCACTCGGCTCCAGTTGGTAATTATGCGCGTTATAGCGATTGATGGTCCTGCTGGCGCAGGAAAGTCGACTGTCGCGCGTCAGGTGTCTACCGCAACTGGTCTTCGCTATCTGGACACAGGAGCTATGTATCGATGTGTAGCACTAGCAGTACAACAAACTTTTACCGACGCCCATGATGCAGAAGCGGTGGGACAGATTGCTCGCGACATAGCAGTTGTGATCGAGCGCGATGCAGCAAAGTTGAATGGAGTCGATGTATCAACTGAAATTCGGTCGAGTGAAATCAACGGCATAGTCAGCATTATTGCTGCGCATACGCCAGTNCGTGATGCCATGAGAGAGCAACAGNGACGCTGGATTCGCGATCACAACGGCGGNGTGGTGGAAGGTCGTGATATCGGCACTGTGGTGTTCCCCGATGCAATTCTCAAAGTATTTCTCACTGCGTCACCTGAAGTGCGNGCCGTACGTCGCGTGGGTCAAACAGGCGGTGATATTCAAGCAGTCGCAGCAAGNATCGCCGAACGTGATCATCTTGATACGACCCGGCTTGATTCTCCATTGAAACCATCAGACGATTCAGTCATTGTTGATTCCAGCAACAGATCAATTGAAGAAGTTGTATCGGAAATTGTCGCGTATTTTGATCGAGTAGATCATGGCTGAGGTAGAGACATTTATGGCGGGTCAGAGTCTTCTTAGTCGCGTTTGTTACAAACTGTTCCGAGGACTGGTTGTCTTCGTATGTACGTCCTACACGCGCACCACAGTTATTGGTAAAGAGAACATCCCCAGGACTGGTGCTTTTCTTCTCGCTCCCATTCATCGATCAAATATTGATACCCCTCTTGCTGCGGCCGTCACAACACGTCGAATGCGTTTTATGGGCAAGGACACCATTTGGAAATACGGCCCTATCGGTTGGATTGTCTCGGCACTCGGCGCATTTCCTGTGAGCCGCGGCACAGCGGATCGTGAGGCACTACGTCGTTGCGTTGCTGTTCTCGAAGCGGGAGAGCCGTTGGTGTTGTTCCCTGAGGGAACGCGTCAAAGTGGACCTGTGGTGCGTCCGCTTTTTGATGGTGCAACATATGTCGCTGCAAAGGCTGGTGTGCCGATCATTCCTGTGGGAATCGGCGGTTCCGAACGCGTCATGCCCAAAGGTTCAAAAATGATTTACCCACGAAAGTGTGTGGTGGTTATCGGTGTACCAATTCAAACAGTGGTGAATGGTACGGAACGAATGCCACGGTCTGCATTGAAGGAACTGAGTGGAAACCTTTCAGCAGAACTACAGCGTCTATTCGATGAAGCGCAACGTCTCGCCGGCAGCCCGAATAATTACTGATGTTTAGTGCTGNAAAAAGGCACTCATCAAAGACATCATGTGTAACGGGTCATCGGCGCCNCACATTTCTCGTGCTGAATGCATAGATAATTGCGGTATCCCGATGTCAATTGCCTCAATGCCAAGCTGAGTGGCTGTGATAGGCCCAATGGTTGAGCCACAAGGAACATTGTTTCGTGATGCAAAAGTCTGAAGCGGAATGTTGCTTGATTGAGCGACTGTTCGAATGTGGGCAAGTCCACGCGCAGAGGTTGCATATCGTTGATTTCCGTTGACCTTGACAGCTGGCCCCTGATTGATGAGAGGCGCATGACGTGGTTCATGGCGTTCCGGATAGTTCGGATGGATTGCATGCGCATTGTCGGCCGACAAACACCAGGAAGACGCTAGGCGGTCAAACTGCCGACCCTCGCTCAACCCGTGCTGAGTAGCGATACATGAGACAACAGTTGAGAGCATCGGACCAGCAGCACCCGTTGTACTGTTGCTTCCTACTTCTTCGTGATCGTTGAGCACGAGAATTGACGTGTGTTCTGATTCGGGGGCATTACATAATGCTTCTATTGCGCTCCAGCATGAAGCCTGGTTATCTAATCGACCGCTCGCAATAAGTGTTTGATCCACGCCCAATAATGAGGCAGGAGTGATGTCAAATAAGTGAGCATCAAANGCAGCTACATCTGTAACGCCCGACGTGTCTTGTACCCATTCGAAAAATGACTGTTTGGTTGACCCCCACACTGGAGTCATGTGTTGATGGCGATCGAGATGAAGACCTTTATCTCCGATTTCTCGGTCAAGATGAATGGCCAACTGTGGGATCCGTGCAAGGGCTTGAGGGGCGGAATACAAATGCGAGACGCCATTCGAATCAATGACGCGACCAGCAATTCCCAAGTCTCGATCGAGCCACGAGTTAAGAAGAACACCACCGTAAATTTCGATGGCCAACTGCGACCAGCCAAATTGATGAATGTCGGGCTGTGGCAACACACGCAAATTTGGTGAATCAGTGTGAGCTCCAATGATACGTAGCGCACCTTGTGGAGTGCCGAGCCTCCATGCAACGATGCAACCATTTATTGCTAAATAGCCAAGGGTCGGTAACTCGTTGCCAAGCAAATTGACACGAATAAAACCATTTACTTCGAGTGATGTAGCTGCAGTCTCAACAACATGAAATGGGGTGGGGCATTGATCAAGCCATGCCAAAAGACCACTTGCGTTTGACTCAGGCATGAAACAGCCCAGTAGGTAGGCCCGAACCGCGAAGATGCGAGGTCTCATTGATTGAGAGGATGCTTCGGTGTCCAGATGATGAAGCAGCAATGCGATGTATCGACGTGTAGTTCGGATAAAAAAACTGAGAGTTAGAAATGCCAAGAATGTGAGACAGATAATCGTTAATAACACCGCCGTGACAAGTCACTACAACTGTGTCTCCTTTGTGCTTGTCGATAATGTCTTCAATCGCTGCGAGAACGCGATTGTGAAAATCTTCTGGAATCTCATCTGAATTGAAGCCCCCTTGAGCCATCTCTAACCAACGAGGGTCATTCGCCGCTTTCAATTCTTCGACAGGGATATATTCATTGGAGTGCTGGTCCCACTCCGCAATTCCGGGAACCAAAATTGGCTCTATGCCAATTGCAATTGATAACGGCTCTGCAGTTTGAACTGCGCGACGCAGTGGACTGGAATAGATGGCGTCGATATGTTCGGACATCATGTACGCCGCAAACAAAGCCGCCTGTGCGTGCCCATCAATTGACAACTCAGGGTCAGCTGGACCATCAGTATTTTCTTTCCTCACTGGGAGGCCATGACGCACAAGAATTAGTTCCACAACTATGAAAGGATAGGGAAGTGGATCGTGAGCGGCATCATCGACTGGATTCCACTCCATTGTTCTGTGTGGAATCTGGTCCAGAATCTGAACTATTGGTCGTTTTGATACATGGTTCATTAGATAGAAGTGGCGGGATGGCTTTATTGGCTCGACACATTCAGGGTTCACACCGTGTGTTGCGATACGACAGACGCGGGTATGGACGTTCCTGGCCTCATCCCGGTCCGTTCGCTGTAGATGAACAAGTTGATGATCTTGTTTCCNTCATCGGCAACAAAAAGGCAGTGCTCATTGGTCATTCATTTGGCGGGAATATTGCTCTTGCCGCATCTGTCCGGCTNCACNATCAAGTTGTGGGTGTCAGCACATATGAAACTCCACTGTCGTGGATGGATTGGTGGCCGNGCACCACTGCAGGGGCAATGGCCGTTGCTTCTTCAGAGGCAGATGCAGCGGAAAACTTCATGGTTCGATTAATNGGNACCAAACGATGGAATGAACTTCCAGAGCGAACACGAGGAGAGCGTCGTCGCGAAGGAGCTGCGCTTATAGGAGAACTGAATGCATTACGCATGAAAGCGCCATGGTCCGTAGAAGATATCTCGTGTCCAGTTTTGTGCGGTTACGGATCGAACGGGGCGAAACATCATGCGCAGGGAGCTAGGTGGCTCGCGACGAACCTAAAAATCGCACGCTTAGTCGAACTGAGCGACGCCGCGCATAGTGCGCCGATGACACATTCGTTGCAATTCGTTACCGAACTAGTACATCCTCATTGCGAGGGTTGAGGCACTTTTACTTTTATATCTTGCCCAAAAAAGGTGCAGGTTGTGTCAACCGCTGCCGTGGCAGTGGCCTGAGCTTTTACAGAGTTCGCACAGTCAATTACTTGGGCACGCTGTGAATAACCAGCAAGGGCAATCGCGACAAAAATAACGAGGGAAATGATTTTTCCTACGATTGAAGAGACCACTTTCATCAGAATCAAGCCGATGACGATGGAGGCTCCTGAGAGTCCCAAAGCGATATTTTTCAGGGTTTGGATGTCAGTTGAGGCCCAGAAGGAGTTCATGTCATCACCATAGATGGCGAACACCCCGTAGCGTTGTCTTTATGTCTGATGAGCAGTTCACGGTCGCGATTCTCATTGGCGGCGATAGTTCGCGCATGGGGGTCGACAAGGCCACCTTTGAAGTTGACGGAATTTCAATGGCAAATCGGGTTTCGCTTGCGGCGCATGAAGCCGGAGCAACACAGGTATTGATTATCGGCGGCACGGCAGCCAAAGCCAAAAAGATCACCGGCACTTGGAAGAAGGATGGATATCCGGGTGAAGGGCCGCTTGGTGGTGTCATCACCGCACTGAAGCACGCCGACCATGATTCTGTTGTCGTGTTGTCGTGCGACATGCCATTCATTACAAGCGCAGTGATTATGAGTTTGGTTAGCGGACTGAGCGACGCTCAAGCAACTGTTGGTCGTACTGATCGACTTAATTGGTTGTGTGCAGCGTGGTCCAAAGAAGAATGCTCCACAACGTTGAGCTCTGTCTGGAAGAGAAACGAAAGGGCAGTCCATCGTGCGGCCGTCCTGCTTGACGTAGCTGAAGTTCCAGTCCCTGCTAATGCCGTTCGAAACATCAATTCATTCGCGGATCTGAATCCTTCCGACGAGACAACTACGATCTGAACATGTCGATTTCTGAAATATCAATATCTGAACTGGCCGCTCTTGACGGAGCCACCATCATCGACGTTCGTGAAGTAGATGAATACGTATCGGGCCATGTCCCCGGAGCCATCAACATTGCTCTGTCTGAATTAGTGGGTCGTGAAGACGAATGCGGGCTTGGCTCCACTGTGTACGTCATCTGCCAGGTTGGTGGTCGTAGCTTGCGCGCGTGTGGTCATTTGTCGACCATTCCTAGCCTTGATGGCACAACATTTATCAATGTTGCTGGTGGTACCGGAATGTGGATTGTTGAAGGGCACGAGGTGACCACGGGTGACACAGCGTCCTGATATTTCCTTTGAATGGATTGATACGAACTCTGCATTGATTGAGTTTGTTTCCTATGCGTCTTCACAGGATGTGTATTACCTGGACACAGAATTTCATAGGGAGAAAACGTATTTCCCTCAGTTGGCGTTGATACAAATCGCTACAGGCGACCGGCTCGGAGTTATAGACCCGGTGTCATGCGATGCGACATTGATGAGACCTCTCATGGATGGTCCGTCTTTGTGTGTATTGCACGCCGCTCAACAAGACCTTGATGTTCTGACTCAAAGTGTCGGTTTTGTACCGTCACGTATTTTGGACACTCAGTTATGCGCCAGTTTCCTCGGATACACGCAACCATCGCTCGCTTCACTATTGCAGTCACTTTTGAAGGTTGTTGTACCGAAAGGTGACCGCCTGACCGATTGGTTACGCAGGCCTTTGACTTCAGACCAATTGAAATATGCAGCATCAGATGTGGCTTACTTGGCCGAACTTTCTTCCATTATTTTCTCTGATCTTGAAAAACGTGGCCGAATGCAGTGGGCTGCAGAAGCGTGTGAAGAACTACGCACTAAGCCAACTGGACCAAACCCGCCAGAAGAGGCATGGTTGCGCGTTAAAGACGTTCGAACATTACGTGGCAAGTCTCGCTTCGTTGCCCGTGCTGTAGCGAAATGGCGCGAAGAACGTGCAATGGATCTTAATCTTCCACCTCGTCATGTTTTGTCAGATATCGCTGTCCTTGGAGTTGCACAACGAGCACCTCGTACCGCTGATGACCTTCTGCAAAGTAGGGGAGTCGACAATCGTCATGCAAACGGTGTCCACGGAAAAGCGCTACTCGAGGCCATCCAGTTTGGCGTAGGTGATTCAGTCGATGGGGATCTCAATTTGCCATCTATGACGGTGACGACCTTGAGAAGTCGATGAGACCTGCGGTGACCCTGGTTTCAGCATGGATTACAGAACTTGCCAAGCAAAGTGAACTTGATGCTGGACTTCTCGCCACACGCAAAGACATCGTTGACCTGCTCAGTGGATCAGAAGATGCCCGTCTGCGGCACGGGTGGCGAAAAGACATAGTAGGTGCCGACATCGAAGATCTCGTGGCGGGCCGAAAGGCCCTGACATTTACAGGAACATCAGGTTCTGGGTTAAAACTGGTCGATATTGACCCTTCCTGAGGCAAAGGTCATCTTTTTGTCTCACCAACCTGTACACTCGTTTCGGTTGTCCAGTAGGCATTTATGCCAATGAAATGTTCGGAGACCGACCGTGAAAAAAGGTCGACATCGCCGGTTTGAAGAAGCGCGGAAATTGAAGCAAGCAGGCCCCAGTGCTGCAGACCTAGGTCTTGGTGACTCACCGCGAGTGAGTGCTTCTGACGATGATGAATATGCAGCCATTGCCGAGCGCTACGGGGTGCGCTTCGACGAAGACGAAGACGAATCCGAAGACGACATCGATTAATCCGGATAACCGGACAGAAAACGAAATACCCCCATGACAAACTCCCTACGCAATGTTGCCCTAGTGGCGCACGTCGACCACGGCAAAACCACACTTGTTGACACTCTTTTGAGGTCGACAGGCGCTTTTGCATCCCATGCTGCAGTGATTGACCGCATCATGGACTCAGACGATCAAGAGCGCGAGCGTGGAATCACGATTCTTGCCAAGGCTGCACGAATCAATTACGGCAGCACCTTGATCAACATTGTTGATACTCCAGGTCACGCTGACTTTGGTGGAGAAGTTGAACGCGCACTTGCACTGGTCGATGGAATTGTTCTTTTGGTAGATGCCGCTGAGGGTCCACTGCCACAAACTCGTTACGTTCTGTCAAAGGCTCTTGGTCTTGGCCTGCCCGTCATCTTGGTCATCAACAAAGTTGACCGCGGAGATGCACGTCCTGAAGAAGTTCTGGTCGAAGTTGAACAATTGTTCCTCGATCTCGCTAGTTCTGATGATCAGTTGTCGTTCCCAGTCATTTCTGCTGTCGCCCGTGAAGGTCGCGCAATGATGGGTATCGGAATGCCAGCACCCGACGCCGACCTATCGTGCCTCCTCGACACCATTCTCTCTACGGTTCCTGCACCGACAGGAGACCCAACGGCACCTCTTGCTGCGCTGGTAACAAACCTTGACGCCTCTGAATACCTTGGTCGTCTTGCTATCGGTCGCGTCCACAGTGGCGTGATGAAAAAAGGCGAGACTGTTGCGCTGTGGGGCAAAGACACCGACGGAAATCCGTTAAAGCGCCGTATCGCGCAACTCAGCGTGTTCGACGGTGTTGGCAGAACTGAAGTGGAGTCAATTTCAGCTGGTGACCTTTTCGTTCTTGCAGGAATTCCTGAAGTTGAAGTTGGTGACACCATTTCAGCAATCACTGTGACAACGCCGCTTCCACGCCTTGAAGTCGACGAGCCAGTTATTCGAATGGCATTCGGCGTTAATACATCTCCATATGCAGGCCGCGAAGGAAAGTTTGTAACTAGTCGACATTTACGCGACCGTTTGCAAAAAGAAATTCTTGGAAACGTATCTATCAAGATTGCTGACACTGATTCTCCCGACGTCACCAGCGTTGCTGGTCGTGGAGAACTTCAGTTGGCGGTTCTTATCGAGAATATGCGTCGAGAAGGGTTCGAACTTCAAGTCGGTCGTCCAGAAGTAATTACTAAGGAAATCAATGGCAAGCGTCACGAGCCTCTTGAAGCTGGCACATGTGACGTTCCTGATGAGCATGTTGGCACCATTACCCAAGGACTCGCTCCTCGTAAGGGCCGCGTAACTGACCTACGCCCCGGAGACCCTGGTCGTACCATTGTTTCGTTCGAAGCTCCATCTCGGGGGCTTATTGGTTTCCGTTCTATGTTGATGAGCAGCACTCGTGGAACTGCTTTGTTGCATCAGACTCATGCTGGTTGGACACCATGGGTTGGCGAACTCCCACACCGCCTGGGCGGCGCCATGATTGCAGACCGCATTGGTTCAACAACTGGTTACGCGCTCGACAACCTTCAATTGCGTGGAGAGCTATTCGTAGCTCCTGGCGTTGAGGTGTACGAAGGAATGGTCATCGGAGAAGCTGCACGTGGCGAAGAGATGGTTGTCAACGCTGTGCGTGCAAAAGAAAAGACAAACATTCGTACACATAGTCATGATGACGGCCCGAAACTTGCAACTCCTGTCGATCACACATTGGAAACCGCAATCGAATGGATCGGCGATGACGAACTTGTTGAGGTAACTCCAAAGAGTATTCGTATTCGTAAGCGCGGGCTCAGTATTGAAGAGCGCCGCAAGACATCGAAAAAGGGCTAACTAGCCCGTTCGAATTAGTCTCTCTTGCGAAGAGCAGGATGAGGCAGTGGGACTCCCACAGGAGCCGACAACATCTTTTCCAAAATGGCGTACGCATTTTTACCCATAAGTTCTGTCAACTCATCAGTAAAGAATGTGTACGTTGGGTCCTTACCTACGAAGGCATCTGCTGATTCTGTACACCACCAGTGAAAGTCGTCTCCACCTTCGCCCCAGTCGCGGCGCTTCCACTCGCGAATCGTTGACACTACGTATCCGCCGTCCTCAATGTGCTCTTCGAGTCGAATGGGNACNTGCCAACACACGTCCGGTTTCCAGTCCATCGGGCGTTCACCAGCTTCCAGAGCAGCGATATGGAACGCACAGCCAGTTCCACCCTCAAAGCCGGGAGGGTTGTGGAAAATGCATGCACCGTTCACAACACGCGTCTTTTTCTCGCCATCTTTTTCTGTAGCGAACCAACCCTTGTCCTTGGCCTTATCTTTGTTCTTCCAATGTCGACTTTTTAGTCTTTTCACATATTTGGTGACGTTCTTGAAGTCTTTTTCATCAAGGAAATGGGCACCGAAAGAACAGCAACCGTGCATCAGTTCCGGAGAGGCGTCGTCAAGAATTCCTTGGCAGCCCTGACCGTAAATGCATTTGTAACTTGATCGTAAGAATGTTGCATCGAGCATCCATGTACGCATTTCATCGGGATCTTCAAAACTGATCCATTCGTGGGGTTGGTCTTCTCTAAGCACAAGATGTAACGCTACGCCATAGGCACCCACTCCACACGCTCCGCCATCCTTGTGGCACAGTATTTACCTAACGGTCATTTGAAAGGACGGCACCATGAGTGACATTGACGAGATAATTTCAGACCTCGAGCGAGCAAGTGAGGCGTTGAACGATGCAGCAATGTCCTTGATTACTGATGCCATTCGTAATGGGGAAAAAGAGCGGCCAGCGCTAGAGAAGAAAGTGTCTCAAGCCCGCCGAGCAGTCGACAAAGCCCTACATATCCTTCGTGCTGTTTAGAACTTGTTCAGAGCGTCTATCAACCCGCGCAAATCGGCAAAACCCTTTGCGGCGTATTTCAAACTGATACGCGGCAGATCAGGCATGTCATTTTCTTTCAATTCTTCAGGTGTCGCCGACGTCTGCAGAATTACACCGTCAACAGCAAGAGAAGCGAAACGAGTAGCTATTTCCAAAAACTGGTCATCTGGTACTGCACGTTGCACACGGATGTACAGCGTGTTATCCACAAACCGTATGGAATTGTAATTGGCATAGAAGGTGGTTATTTCCTTGACCGCATCATTGATGTTGTCTGTAATCGTGTACAACGAAATGTCACTTTCCGAAATGAGACCATGATCAAGAAGCAATGGTTCGAGGACCTTCATCAGCGGTGTCCAGAATGGCTGCCCAGGTACCTCGAGGAAAACGATAGGGACGGGAACGGATTTTGCAGTTTGAGCCAGAGTAAGAAGTTCGAATGTTTCATCGAGAGTTCCGAAACCACCTGGCATACAAAGAAATGCGTGTGACTCTTTCACAAGCATCAGTTTGCGAGTAAAGAAATAGCGCATGCTGACGTATTTGTCGTCCCCAGCAATAACAGAATTAGCACCCGATTCGAACGGGAGACGTATGGAGACACCAATCGAGTTCTCACGTCCGGCGCCAACCATTCCCGCTTCCATAATGCCTGGCCCCGCGCCTGTAACCACCATGAAGTGATGGTCTGCCAGTGCTTTGGCTGTAGCGGCTGTTAATGCATAAATAGGGCTATCCGGTGTCGTACGGGCAGAACCAAAAATTGACACCTTGCGCACGTCTCTATACGGAGCAAACATCGTGAAGGCGCGGCTCATCTCTTCGATGGCTGCGCTTGCAATTTTGATNTCCAAAGAAGACGACGGTCCTATGACAAGTTCAGTCACAGTGGTGATAAAACGATTCAGCTGACGCACATCAGAGGTCGTGCGTTGCCTCAACTCAAAACTTTTAAGCAATTCTTCGATTGCTTTGAGAGTGTGTGAGGAGGCAGTCACTTTATTACAGAATTCCAGCGGCTTTATCTTCGAGCGCGTTAATAAGTTCATCAAAACTTTTGATGAAAGATGCAACACCCTCTGCTTCGAGTTGAGCAGCAACCTCATCAACATCAATTGAGTTCATTGCTAATTCTGCCCACTGACGACGGCTGACGCCAATGTTTATATCGATTGTTCTGGCAACCGTGCCATGTTCCGCAAATGCTTCCAAAGTGGCGTCTGGAAGAGTGTTCACGGTGTCTGGTCCTATCAACTGATCGACATACATGGTGTCAGGATATGACGGATTTTTCGTTGAGGTAGAGGCCCACAAAGGACGCTGAACAGACGCGCCAGCTTTGGCGAGCGCATCCCAACGTGAGCCACTGAACGTTTTTTGAAAGGCTGCATACGCGAGTCGTGCCTGATTGATGGCAGCAGTACCGCGCAATGCCAACGCTGCAGNTGTGCCGAGTTGGTCAAGTCGTTTGTCAATTTCATTGTCAACACGGCTGATAAAAAAGCTCGCGACGCTTGCAATACCTGAAACGGGAGAGCCTGAGGCCATTCGCTGTTCGAGTCCCTCTATGTATGCGTCCATTACTTCTTGATAACGCGACAAGCTGAAGATCAAAGTTACATTAACGTTTCTTCCTTCAGCGATCATTTCACGAATAGCCGAAAGACCCTGTTGTGTCGCGGGAATCTTGATCATCACGTTCGGACGTGCAATACGTTCGTGCAATAGTCGTGCCGCCGACAATGTTCCAGCCGTGTCATGGGCTAACGAAGGATCTACTTCTACGCTGACGAACCCGTCGGCTCCGCCTGATTGCGAATACAGGTTTGCAAAAGCATCTAACGCTCCGTGAATGTCTTGTAACACCAGTTCCCAGTAGGCATCTCGTGCAGTTGAACCCTTCTGAATCTCACTACGAAACTGCTCGTCATAATCTGCGCTGCCCTGAATCGCTTTTTGAAAAATTGTGGGGTTCGATGTCAATCCGCGAACTCCTCTTTCTATCAATGCAGCGAGTGTTCCCGTCGTAAGATATCCACGTTGTAAATTGTCAAGCCACGGACTTTGGCCATGTTCAGACGACAGTCGCTTCAGAGAATCGCTCATCGAGAAATCGCTTTGCGGGTTACATCTGCAACATGGGCTGCAGTGATTCCCAATTCCGCCATCACAATATTCCCAGGAGCACTCGCGCCGAACCGGTCAATACCAACGCTGTCTGTGGCATATGCGGCCCAACCAAACGTGGTCCCTGCTTCCACACTGATGCGGGGGATCGAACGCGGAAGAATCTCTTCTTGGCGTGCCTGCGATAGAGAAGCGAAACGTTCCCACGATGGCATTGTCACCACATTGACATGGATACCTTCCTCGCGTAATACGTGTGCCGCGTCAACGGCAACAGACAACTCACTGCCGGTTCCGATGATGATCGCCTGAGGCTTGGCAGTCGACACGATGACACCAGCTCCGTCTGTGACTGCTGAACCATCCGTCAGTGCAACAACTGTCTGACGAGACAATATGAGCGCAGTTGGACCGTCATGTGTCGCTGCAATCAGCCATGCTTGTGCGGTTTCATTCGCATCAGCAGGACGAATTACCTGCAGCCCTGGAATAGCGCGCAACGAGGCCAACTGTTCAACTGGTTGGTGAGTAGGGCCATCTTCGCCAACCCCAACAGAGTCGTGACTGAAGACAAACACTGTACGAGCACGAGAGAGAGCTGCTAATCGAATGGCAGGGCGCATGTAGTCGGCAAAAACAAAGAATGTGCCNCCGACCGGTAACACGCCACCATGAAGTGCCATGCCTACCATTGCTGCTCCCATCGCATGTTCGCGGATTCCGTAGTAGATCTGCTTGCCGGAGGGATTCACGGATGAATACGCACCTGTTTCTGACAATTTGGCTCCGGTATTGCCGGTGAGGTCAGCTGCGCCAGCGAGAACGAATGGCAATGCACCGCTAGTTGCCTCTAGAACCTTCTGAAAGGCTTGGCGTGTCGCCAATTTTGTATCAGATGGGAACACTGGAAGCACAGAAGCAATCTGTTCCTCTGTCGCTACACCAAAAGTGGACGGTGTTAACGCTGGTGACAACGATTGTGTGCGCTGCTTCCAATCTGCAATCGCAAGTTGTCCTCGCGCACGACAGAACTCCCGATACTCNGAAACGAANGCATCGGGGGCATAAAACGGTTCGTCGGGAATGCCCATCACCTTTTTGGTTGCGCTAACGAGCGGCGCCGTAAAAGGGTTTCCGTGTGCTTCGTGCTTATCAGTCAGATCCGGAGANGGAAATCCGATGTGTGAACGAAGAACTACCAAGGTGGGTGCGCCAGCATGATCTCGTGCCGTCAGCAGCACGCTCTCAAGAGCATCACAGTCGTCAGCTATCTCGCCGGCTTCAATCACATTCCATCCGTACGCACGGAACCGCGCTGGTGCATCATCACTGCATGTCAAGGAGGTGCTTCCGTCAATGGTGATTTTGTTGTCATCAAAAATGCATACCAAGTGGTCGAGTTTGAGGTGACCTGCGAGTGAAGCAGCTTCATGACTGATGCCCTCCATCAGGCATCCATCGCCAGCAATTACGTAGGTGTGGTGATTGACGGCATCTTGGCCGTGAACTGCTCGCAAATGAGATTCTGCAATCGCCATACCAACTGCATTCGCAAAACCTTGTCCGAGCGGCCCGGTGGTGACTTCAACTCCGGCAGTATGGCCAACTTCGGGGTGACCAGGTGTTGCTGAATTCCACTGACGGAACAACCGAAGGTCAGATATTTCTAATCCGTATCCGGACAGGAACAACATCGCGTATTGCAAGATTGAAGCATGACCGTTTGAAAGAATCAAACGATCGCGATCAATGAAATCCGCCGTTGTGGGGTCGTGCTTTAAAATACGGCTGTACAAAACATGCGCAAGTGGCGCAAGTGCCATCGCTGTTCCTTGGTGACCGCTGTTCGCGGCCAGGGGCGCATCCATCGCAATTCCTCGAATAATCGAAATAGCGAGGGCGTCTTGTTCGGGGCTTAATTGTGTAGGCACCTCATGATGGTAATCGGCGCCAGGCTTTGAGAACGGAAAGGTCGGTATCGAGAGCGAGAAGATCTGCCATCTGGCCACGTCGGATGCGCCCAATTTCAGACAAACCAACTAGGTCAGCAGGAATTGACGTGGCGCTGGCAAGAGCCGACTCGAGGGACACATCACATTCACGAACTACTCGTTGCACACATTCAACTAATGGTGTGCATGACCCAGCGAGAGTGTCGTCGAGGAGTCGCGGTGCACCATTTCGAATCTCAACTCCAGGTCGAGGTCCTGATGATGTTTCCCAAGAGACGGAATCTGAAACTAAACAGATTCGGGTACCCGCAGCCCGAAAGGCGAGAGCCATAGCGTCTGCGTGCACATGGACTCCGTCGGCTATCAGGCCGCACGAGACCCGTTCGTCATTCAATGCCCACATCGCAAGACCCGGGTCACGGTGATGAACTCCACTCATTCCGTTGAACAAGTGAGTAACCATCGTTGCGCCAGCATTGACAGCATTCTCGAACTGAATTTTTGTTGGTCTTGAGTGTCCGAGCGACACCGTGATGTTGCGTTCGCGTAATAACCGAACTGCGGGGATGACATCAATTTGTTCGGGAGCAACAGTTACTAGGCGAACAGAAGGCACTAAACGAGAAAGCCAATCTGAATCACAAGCAATGATGTGCTTGACCGGGTGAGCGCCTGGGGCAGCACCGAGAAATGGACCCTCTACGTGTATTCCCGCAAAACCTTGGACATGACCTAATTGGAAGGATTCGTGGAGTGAGACCAAGGAAGCAGACATTTTTTCGAGAGGAGCTGTCACTATGGTTCCCAACCAACTGGTTGTTCCTCGTTCGAGCAACCACTGATCAAGTCGCGTTAGATCTTCAGTAGATGCATTTGCTACATGAACGTTTTCAAAGCCGTTCATTTGAATATCTACGAAACCGGGACACACCAATGGGTACTCAGAGACTCCGACATGCTCGTCAATTGATTCAACGATTCCATTATCTGAGAGGACTAGTCGACGTGGCCCGTGAAGCACTACTCCATCAAAAAATTTGTTACAGGTGATCTCGCGTGACACATCAAAAATGTAGTTGGCTTTTTAGTTGAACGAGGCCTTCGCCGTTGCCGTCAGACGAATATCTGAAAAACGTACCTTTGCCAAACGCAAAATAGTGAGAGTTCTGATTACCCACCAACCCGGATCTATTTGACCCCACTTGTGAGATAGTCGTGGAGACGATGGGGCAGCATGATGATTGTTGTGCAGACCCTCACCCATAGTGAGAAAGGCCAGCCACTGGAGATTGGTGGCGCGATTGTCATACGGGCGGCGTCCAAAATGATGGCCCAGGGCATTGACCGCCGCATTGCCGGCCAGATAAATGTTCGCATGCAAGAACGCTGCAAGAAGGCCGGTCCATGGTCCAAGAACAATCATCAAGATTGCAACTCCTGAGAGCAGGCCCGTTTTGTTGTGGCCAAAAAAGAGGGTGTCCCAGCGATCGTCCGGCAAATCTTTTGCATAACGTTCAATCGTTGAGGGGTCAAGGACAGACGCTCTATACAAAGCAACGTTCTTTGTCTGCACAGTTTTCCATCCAAGAAGGACAGGAGAGTGCGGGTCGCCTTCGATATCGGTATAGGCGTGGTGTTTTCTGTGTACAGCAACCCACTCCTTTGGCTTTATGCCNGTTGAAAGCCACAACACGGCGCGAAAAACAAGCGCGATTGAGGGCTTGAGAGTCAGAGCGCGATGACTGAGAGCTCTGTGGAGGTACACGGTTGTGCATGTATTGGCGGCGGTGCTCACCACTACTGCAACGAGGAAAGCTGTCAGGACACTGGAGAAAATAGAACTCATGGCGAAACACTAACGGGCTACCTACTGGTAGGTAGGCCAGAAGAGACGGTATGTTACAAGTGTGTCCGATGTAACAGAAGAGAGCAGTTCTAAATCCACCAGAGAACTAATCCTTGACGAGGCCTTGCACTGTTTCGCTGACCGCGGGTATGAGGGAACATCTCTGAACGACATAGCAGCAGGGGTGGGCATTAGACGACCCAGTTTGCTCCACCATTTTCCTAGCAAGGAAGCTCTCTACACCGACGTCTTNGAGATGCTTTTATCCGAATGGCTTGAAGGTCTCGAATTTGCCATGGCTTCGCCAGCATCGGGATGGGACAAAGCTGAACTCGTCATTCGCGCCGGATTCGATTTATTTGCCCGCACTCCTGACTACGTGCGCATTATGCGACGTGAAGCGCTTGACAGCGGTGTNCACGTTGGTGTTGATCTCTCAGGTTTCTTGCGACCGCTATTCGATAGTGCTTGTGCCTATTTCACCTCGGAGATGGACGCCGGACACTTTCGTCGTCATAATTCTCAACACCTCATCATTACGGGGTATGGCGCTATCTTGACGTACTTTTCTGATGCACCGTTCATTGACGAACTTTTTAATGACGCGGCACTTACTCCGGAGAATGTACGTGACCATTGTGATCATGTTGTTGCGTTCTTTCGCGCCGCTCTCGTCGCTTAGACCAGACTTGCCACATCCGATACTGTTGAGTCATGTCTTCATGGGTTAACAACGGTCGTACTATCGGTTATTCGTCGGAGGGCTCAGGAACGCCAATTCTTGCCTTTCATGGCACCACTCAATCTGCCAATGCCTGGGCGCAAGTGCAACAAGCATGTTCAGCCACTCTTCAATGGGTCACCTTCGAATTTCCAGGATCTGGTGAATCCGATATGCCAACAGAGCCAATCGATCTTGACGTCGTAGTTGCCGATGCGGTTGCATTAATGAATCACCTAGGTCACCATCGTTTTCACGTCATCGGTTACTCACTCGGTGCGGTCGCAGCGTTGCAATGCGCAGCAAACTTTCCGGCTTCTGTAATAACGATTACTTCTTTGTGTGGTTGGGCTAAGACAGACGCACGTATGAAAGTCACTTTTGATCTGTGGCGTCGATTGATTGCAATCGATCGAGAACTATTCATGCGTTACGCACTCGCTGACGGTTACACGGCTGCTGCTCTAGAGGTTCTGGAACCAATGATTGATGCTGTAGTCGCGTTGGCGGGAACAGCAGTACAACCTGGGTCTGACGCACAACTTGAACTGGATATTCGTATTGATATCGAAAGCAGCTTGACTCGCATTACGGCACCGTGCCTCGTCATAGGCGGCATCGAAGACAGATGGGTCGACATCTCTAATTCACGACACATTGCCACCACGGTTTCCGGGGCAACGCTTGTAGAACTGCCTGCTGGACACCTAGTAATTGGAGAATTATCAGCAGAAATTGCGTCGGCACTGTCAGCCCACGTGGCATAGACACCCTGCAGGGTGCGAGCAGCCCTCTTTCCCTGGCTTTACTGACTACCGTATGTAGTCGTGTCATCTGAGCAAACTTCCACCCTGTCTGAATCCGATTCAAAGCTGTTGCTGGCGACCTACAACATTCCATTTGCACCTGAAAAGAAAACTGGTTCGGTTGGGGAAGCGGTTGCAGCAGCGGANCAACTTGGTTATCCCGTTGTTGTGAAACTTGGCGGGGACAATATTGCCCACAAGACAGAGCGCGGACTTGTACGTTTGCGTCTGAACAATGCTGATGCTGTTTCAGAAGCAGCGACGAGTCTCTTAGCGGCCGCTACCACTGCTGATGGTGATGTTCACTTGTTGGTCGCTCCGATGATCAGTGGAACGCGAGAGTTGATTGCCGGGATGCTCGTTGACCCGCAGTTTGGGCCCACTGTGATGCTTGGTATCGGGGGCGTTATGGCTGAAGTGATCGCAGATGTTGCCTTTCGCCCTGCGCCTGTTGATGAGGCTGGTGCTGCATCCATGATTGATTCTTTGCGAATGCAGGGACTGCTCGAAGCATTTCGTGGAGAACCAGCAGTGAACAGAAGCCAATTGATTTCAGCGATCGTAGGGCTTTCACGAGTTGCCATGGAACGTGACGACATTGTGTCAGTCGACGTCAATCCGCTCATCGTGAGAGAAAATGGGGATGTAGTTGCCGTAGATGCCTTGGTAGAGATGGGCCAACGAAATGTCTCCATGGTCTCGACACGTGTTCCCTACACCGATNCACAGTTTCGTGCACTTTTCGAACCACGCGGAGTATTGGTGGCAGGAGCATCAACACATCCAGGAAAATTCGGATTTGTTTCTCTACACAATATTTTGGCGAGCGGATTCGCAGGCGGTGTATACGGCACCAATTTGCAAGGTGAAGAAGTTCTTGGCATACAAACAGTCGCTGATATTGATTCATTACCCGACAAGGCAATAGACCTTGTGTTCGTGTGCACTCCAGCATCTGCAAATCCTGACTTGCTTCGGGCATGTGCACGAAAGGGNATCGGTGCTGCTTTTCTTACCTCTGCGGGATATGGCGAAGCAGGCGAAGAGGGAATTCGACTTGAAGCCGAACTGGTTGCTCTCGCTGACGAATTGGGAATACTTCTTGCAGGTCCAAACGGCCAGGGAGTGGTGTCGACACCAGCACAACTGTGTGCGCAGATTGTTGCTCCGTATCCACCTGCAGGAACCATTGCTGTCGCTAGTCAAAGCGGAAACTTCGTCTCAAGTTTCTTGAACTACGCGCGGCAAACAGGCGTAGGAATCAGTCGTGCTGTGTCAGCTGGAAATGCAGCAGCACTTGGTGTCGCTGATCTAGTTGAATGGTACGGAACAGACCCCGAGACCACAGTTGCGCTGACATATGTTGAAGGCATCAGCGATGGTCGAGGTTTGATGGAGCGTCTCGCGCGGGTGGCTGTTCAAAAGCCAGTTGTTCTTATCAAGGGTGGTGCAACCGACAAGGGAGCTCGTGCAGCAGCGAGTCACACAGGGGCACTTGCAGCCAATGATGCGATATTCGATGGCGCATGCAAAGCCGGTGGAATCACACGTGCCGCAAATGTGGAGGAAGCGTTTGAAGCGGCTGCCACCTTTGCCACACAACCACTTCCACTTGGACCAAATGTTGTGGTGCTNACGACTGCAGGAGGCTGGGGGGTTGTAACAAGCGACGCCATTGCTAACGATGGNTCGATGCAATTAATGGCATTGCCTGAAGATTTACTCGCTCAGATTGATACCAAGTTGCCACCACGCTGGAGTCGAAATAATCCCATCGACTGCGCAGGAGGCGAGACGCGTGACACTATTCCCGAAGTAATGGCAATGATCGCAGAGCACAAAGATGTNGATGCAATTATTTACCTTGGTTTGGGTATTCAAGCCAACCAAGCTCGATTAATGCGAGAGGGTCGATTCCATCCAGATCATGGTCTTGATCGCATAGTGGAGTATCACGAACGACAAGACGCACGCTTTGCCCAGGCAGCACACGATCTNTCAGTTGCTACAGGAAAACCAATTCTGCTAGCGACNGAGTTAGCAGTAGCAGACCCAAATAACTCTGGCGTTNGAACTGTTCGCGAAACTGGCCGGATGTGTTACGCCAGTGGTAATCGCGCTGCGGTAGCACTTGGACATCTCTATCGATATGCGGTTCACACAGGTGTCGCGCGCAAGTAGTGGCTTTGGCACACGATCGAGGCAGTCCGCGAACCCTCTTCGCACGATCAGCGTTCTGGCGATAGTTGGTCTGTTGGTCCTCGGGGGACTGTACGTGACTTTGTCACGCACTGCGGCACGAGTGACACATCGAAACGAACGTGCCGTTGCAACCGTCCCACGAGTGGCCCTGCTTTCAGCGCGCAGAGCACCGAACACACTGTCTGTCATCACTCGTACAGGCAAAGTATCTAGAGCTTTCATGAATATTGTCTCGGACTTTCCCGCACAGAGTTGCGTAGCTGTTGAATGGATGGGCATTCGTCTTGGTTCTGTTAATCCGACAAAAGCGTTGATTCCCGCTTCGTCTACAAAGTTAATTACAGCGGCAGTAGCACTAGAGGTGTTGAAGCCTGAATTTACGTATACAACGAAGGTGCACGGGTCATTAGATGCCACCGGATCAGTGGCTGATTTATTTTTTGTCGGAGGGGGAGACCCACTAATCGTTCGCAATGAATATGTGGCTTCAGAAAAATATCCCACCACGTCGGGCACTTCTTTGGAGAAGTTGGCTGATTCTCTCTTCGCTGCAGGATTGCGACGAGTTGCAGGTTCAGTTGTCGGTGTCGACACGCGATATGACGATCAGAGATTTGTTGACGTCTGGCCTCGAGAATTTCACTTCACGGAAGCAGGCCCTCTTGGTTCTCTTGTTGTTGACGATGGTGTTGTTCTTGGTCAAATAACTAAGCCAGATGATCCGGCAGTTGCTGCCGCAACTGAGTTACAAAACCTTTTGAACGCAAGGGGGGTGTTATTCGGCGGGGTACCGCGCCACGATGTGCTGCCTGCTGGAATTCCTGAACTCGCGTCTATTCAATCTGCGCCACTCACTGCAATCATTCAAGAGATGATGGTTAACAGCGATAACAACACCGCTGAACTATTGCTGAAAGAAATCGGTTTTGCATCCAAGGGGATAGGTTCAACCGCTGCAGGTCTTGCCGCTGCGAAGGATCAACTAGCGAAATGGAAACTCGATAAGGAAGTTCTGTTGTTTGATGGTTCAGGCCTCGCATCAGACGGGCGTATTTCTTGTGACGTATTTATGTCGCTTCTTAATTCCTTTTCAGCTTCGATGCCCGGCTTAATGGCAATCGCAGGGGAAACAGGGACCATACGAGACATCTTTGATGGGACACCAGTGGCAGGAAAGCTCCGCGCCAAGACAGGGACTCTCAACGGAGTAAAAGCACTTGTTGGGTATCTGCCCGTCACAAACTCTGATCCAGTGATTTTCTCTATGTTGATGAACAAGTCGGGGATAGATAATCAGAGCTCATATCGCCCCATCTGGTACTCCTTGGCTGACGTGCTGAATAGAGCCTCTGTTTCGCCTTCAGTAGAGCAATTAACGCCATAAATCAGCCTGTGGATATCTCCATGCAGGTGCCGTAGAATATTAAGCCCATGGACTCCTCTCGTATCTCTCCTAGACCCGCTAGGGGTCCCGTCGACCAAGTGGGAGACCTTGTTGACTCTGTGAAGCAATACGCACGACAAGAAACGCTTGAACCCATCAAAGGAGCCATCCGATGGGTCGCAGTGGGGTCAGTAGCGGCTTTGTGTCTTGGTCTCGCTCTTGTTTTTGCTGCGCTGGGCGTGTTGCGTCTCAGCCAAGATCTCGGTGACACGGTCCTTGATGGTTCGTGGTCATTTCTCCACTACCTCATTACGTTGTGTGTCGTGGCTGTTCTTGTAGTTGTTATTTTTTCGCGCGTCTCGCGACGCAGCCTCGCAAAGGATTATTAACCATGGCTGACAACACTCGTATCTCTCGTGACGATCTTGAGTCAAAGTTTCGAGCACTACAAGCAGACATTCAAGGTCGTGCAGCAGATAAAAAGCAATCTGCGATAGCTATAGGTTCTGCGGTCGCCACAATCGTTGTGATTCTTGCGTACCTTTTGGGTCGTCGCAAAGGCCGTCGTCGCGCATCTCGCGTTGAATTCCGNCGGTTTTAGTCTTTATGNGCACAATTGTTCGATTCATCGGACGTCGTATATTTCTTAGTCAGTCCAAAAGATTTCGTTTTATCAGTCGACTTGTAACAGTCATTGGAATTGCCCGACTGTTTTCGCGTGCAGTCACGCCANTACGGAGAATTGTTCTCGCCCGAGATGAGACGATGGAAGTTCGAATTACCAAGACTGGACAACGCGCCTAATGAGCGGAGTATTTGCTGAAGGTGAAAAAGCCCTATTTATTGACTCTAAGCAACGTCGTTATCTCATTCAACTCAACAAAGAAGGGGAGTTCCACAGCCATGCCGGGTTCGTCGCCCACACTTCGGTGATTGGAACGCTTCCTGGACAACCTGTCGAATCAACCAAAGGTTCTAAGTACATTGTTTTGCGACCAACGCTCGAAGACTTTGTCATCGAGATGCCGCGAGGTGCTCAAGTCATCTATCCAAAAGATTTGGCGCCAATGTGCATGATCGGCGATATCTATCCAGGAGCACGAGTATTTGAAACTGGCGTAGGTTCCGGAGCATTGTCGATGACGATGTTGCGCTACGGAGCACACATTACGGGACTTGAGTTGCGTGAGGATTTCATGAATCGTGCACGGGCCAACGTGCGATCTTTTCTNGGCGAAGAAGCGTTGTCTAGATACAACGTTTCGNTAGGTGATAGCTACGAAACAACATTGGAGGGTTCATTCGATCGAGTCATGCTTGATCTGCCCGAGCCATGGCAAGTCGTNCCCCGNGTTCAACATGTTTTAGAAGCAGGGGGGCTTTTGGTGGCGTACACCCCNTCAATTACCCAAGCGGTGCAAGTGCGCGAGTCAATGGGTAAGGGATGGGTAGATCAGCGCACCCTTGAGGTTCTTCATCGCACNTGGCACATTGAAGGAATGGCTGTACGTCCCGACCATCGAATGGTGGCTCACACAGCATTTCTCACTGTGGGGCGCTGGATTGGTTCGAACTCTTAGGCTTCAATAAAGATGCATTCGCCGGGGCATTCCTCGGCAGATTCAACAACAGCATCAATCATCTTGTCGTCGAAATTAGCGAGGCCTTCTGCGCCCTCAGCATTGCCTTTGGCTTTTGCGAACACTTTGTCGCCTTCGCGAACATAAGCAAGTCCGTCATCAAGAAGCGTAAAAACGTCTGGTGCAATTTCTTCGCACAGGCCATCGCCAGTGCAGAGGTCTTGATCAATCCATACCTTCATTTAGGGGGTCCCTTCTCATGAGCCGCAAGACGGCGCAATGCCCCCAATCGGGGACAACTATTAGCCTACACACCCGATCCCTAGGTCGCCTCGTCTAAGAATCTGAACTCTCTCGTGAATTTCAACCCAGTGAAGGGCAGGCCGCCGACAACGGTGACGAGTAGCGTGTACTCGTCATGACGGAGCCGACCATTTCCACTGATGCACCTGAGTCGCATCCGGTAACAAAGGCCCTACGCGATTGGTTTTTGGTCGTTGTCCTGGCACTGGGCGCGGCATTACTTGTCCGCGTCTACGTACTACAGCAGTTTTACATCAGTGGACCCTCAATGGAGACGACCTTGTTCGGCAATAACCGAGTGCTTGTGAATAAATTGAGCTATCGGCTGCACGATATACGTCGGGGAGATGTCGTTGTCTTTGATCGGGTGACCACTAGCGACGGTTCTGTTTCTCACGATGACCTCATCAAACGGGTTATTGCCCTAGCNGGTGACACCATAGAGATAAAGAACTGCGTCGTCATTGTTAATTCGAAACCCACAGTTGAGCCTTATCTTGATAAAGACGTTCTTGAAATAACGGATCCAGTCAATAGATGCCGTGTCGCAAACATGCCAGTTCAGACAGTGGCTACAAAGAAGATTTTCGTAATGGGCGACAACCGCTCTGAATCATTCGATAGCAGAAGTTTTGGACCCATATCGGAGAGTTTGATCGTTGGTCGAGCTTTCGCAATCGTGTGGCCGTTTCATCGAATTTCGACACTGTAAGTACTACGTTCGAGGAATAAATCCGACTTCCTTCTCATATGTTTCAACCATGGTGTCGACATGGTCGCTAAAAACAGCGTCTAAACCCATTCGAAGCGAAGATGACAAGACATAGTTGTATTGACAGTCCCATCCGAAAGCGAACATCCCAAATTTGTGGACCAAAGTTGTCGATCCGCCGGTCCAATCAGTGTGATGCATATTCAAGCAATCAACTCCGTTTGACGAAAGCTTGGCACATCGCATCTCGAGGCCTTCTTTGATTCGAGAGAGGCGAGTAGAGTCCACCAGCCGTACGTTGGGCAGCAGGGAACGTTGTGCAATTACTACAGCACTCGAATAATGACATAACCATAAACGTGATTCGTCAAATCCGCTATTTCGTGCCGTCTCGGCTGTCCTCGCAAAACTTTGTTCATCTTTGATGTCGATGCTCAAATCAAAATCCGTCCCACATGTTTCAAACAACGAATCAAGAGTTGGAATGTGCGCGGGCAAGTCAGCGAGACGCAGGGCAGATATCGGCCGGCTTCTTGCAAATTTTTTCACAACGCCGTCATGGTCAAGAACAACATGACCATCTGCAGTAGTCCAGGCGTCGCTCTCGAGCCCATTGGCACCTAGCCGCAACGCAAGTGTGAAAGCCCCAAGAGTGTTCTCGGGTGCATGGGCCATTCCGCCTCTGTGGGCGAAGGCAATTGGGTCTGATCTGAGAGAAGCAATGCGTTGTTGCACCCCCCAACACTAGGTGCCTCGTTCTATGCTTAGCGTGTGTTCAATATGTCTGGCAGTGAGATTATTTTTCTGCTTGTTGCAGGCCTCGTCGTTTTGGGACCCGAACGGCTTCCGGGCGTTATCCGCCGAGGCGGCAAAATGTATGGTGATCTTCGGCGAGCAGCTAGCGGATACGAAAAAGAGTTTCGGCAGACATTTGCAGAACCCATTAACGAACTGAAATCAACTGCTGATCAGATGCGTCAGGGTTTCGGACTTGTTGACACGGAGCCATCACCCCCCATGCGCCCAGAGCAGGCCACATATCCGAAGCCCGATTTTTCTACGCCACAGGTAGAGCCTCCGATTACAAATACTGACGATGAGTGAAATCTCGGCCGAGCCAGTCGAAGCAATGTCCATGATGGACCACTTGCGAGAATTACGCATGCGTCTAGTACGCAGCGCTCTCGCAATTGGCGTTTCTACCCTGGTTCTTCTTGCGTTCTATGACCAATTGAAGAATCTGTTGACTCGGCCCTACACAAATCTCTGCTCACGTCGTCCAGATTTTGAGTGCGATGGATCTCTATTTTCTCTAGGACCTCTTGATGGCTTCTCTGCTCGTATGAGGGTCTGCCTGTATGGAGGTCTTGTTCTCGCACTTCCGATAATTCTTTGGCAAATTTGGAGATTCATTGTTCCGGCCTTGTCTAAGCGGGAGAAGAACTATGCGGTCCCATTTATTGCTTCTTCAGTTGTACTTTTTTCGTTTGGTTGCTACTTGGCTTATTGGACTCTTGACAAAGCACTTGAATTTCTCATCTCTTGGTCGGGTAGCGATGTCACACAGGCGTACCAAGTCACGAAGTACATCAATCTCGTCGTCATGATGATGTTGGCCTTCGGCGTGGCGTTTCTCAGTCCTGTCCTTCTTGTTTTCCTCCAACTAGTGTCAGCCGTTACTCCGAAAACATTGATTAAGCAATGGCGATACGCCGTCATGGGTGTGTTCGTAGCATCCGCTGCGATTACACCATCAGGGGACCCGATCAGCATGTTGGCATTGGCGATTCCGCTAACAATTCTTTACCTCATCGCAGTCCTCATTGGCTGGTTGTTAACACGACGAAGGACTGCGTAGCTCTGTGTCTGACCTGAGAGAGACTTTTCTTCAATCTTTAAATTACGCACCGGACGTTTTCCAAGTTAAGGCAATGAATTCGATAGATGCAGACGCATCTGTCCTTGTCGCGGCCCCAACTGGATCTGGCAAGACTCTCATTGCAGAATACGCAATAGCNCGAGCACGCTCTTTAGGCCTGCGAGCGTTCTACACAACTCCAATCAAGGCTTTGTCCAACCAAAAATACAGAGACTTGCAAAATTTGTATGGTGCACACAAGGTTGGTCTTGTCACCGGGGATAATGCAGTCAATGCAGAGGCGCCAGTAGTGGTCATGACTACAGAAGTTTTGCGAAANATGATTTACTCGCAGTCCAGTCGACTAGATGATTTGGGTGTCGTAATTCTTGATGAGGTTCACTATCTTCAAGATGCATATCGCGGCCCTGTGTGGGAAGAGGTGATTATTCAACTCGACCCAGAGGTGCAGTTAGTTTGCTTGTCAGCCACTGTGTCCAACGCTGACGAAGTAGGTGATTGGCTCTCAACGGTACGCGGAAGAACGGATGTTGTGGTTGAGACCACCCGTCCCATTGAACTTGTCAACCACTTTGCACTGTTCGACAATGCATCTAAACAATGCGAGATGTTTGAAACGGTAGTCGCGGGCGAACCCAACCGTCATGTTCAACGACTTCTATCTAACGCCACTCAGGTTCGAGGTAGGTCTGGCCACAACGGCGGCAAGAAGCCACGCCGATTTTCTTCACCAACTCGTCCGGAAATAGTGGAGCTTCTCGAAGACCAGTCCATGTTGCC